>JAEEGL015508851.1_pt1 | contig 21174 bp, 15 predicted proteins | sample 9134231 | NCBI WGS metagenome assembly JAEEGL01 (sample SAMN16246548, study PRJNA631951) | gut metagenome | biome: gut microbiome; feature: rumen; material: fiber-attached | host: Bos | place: Iran: Karaj | collected 2018-10 | reverse complement strand
ACTATCTCACTGAAACCCATGCCGTGCGATGCCTTGATGAGTATTGAATCCCCGTCCCGTAAAAAATCATACATCTTAAGCTTAAGGCTCTCCTTGTCTGCAAAGTGCACGAGGCGGACACCTCTTAAGTCGACAGCGGGACCTGTCTCATCTCCCGGAGCAACAGCAAGCGTGCTGTCTGACATCCCGGTCAGAGCTCCTTCATACATATTCATTGACAGTTCTCCGACACATACGATGAGATCTATATCACTTCTTGCCGCATACTCTCCCACTTCTCTGTGAAGGGCACCGGCGTTGTCTCCAAGCTCGAACATATCTCCAAGGATCGCCACTTTTCTCGTATCTGCAAGTGAGAGCAGCTTGATGGCAGATCTCATTGCGGAAGGATTGGCATTGTAGCAGTCATCAATGATCGTATATCTCATTGCCTTTACTATATGTCCTCTGCCTGCTGTCGCCTCCACTGCCGCTATGCCTGCAGCAATGCTCTCAGGCGTCATGTCAAGGCTCTCAGCCACAGCCGTTGCAGCCAGGGCATTGTATAACATATGCTCTCCGGGCAGCTTGATGCTCACGGGGATCGTCTCACCGCTTACACGGCTTACGAGTACCGCATCCGTTCCCATCAGCCCCTTGGTCATATATTCGCTTACATAATATTCGGGCGCAGTCTTAGTACTTGCACCCGGCTTGTATTCATAATACTTGGCAACGGAAGCCGTGCCCGCATTATGCTTATTATATTCTGTCTGTCTTCCTTCTATGCCGTAGAAAACAGGTCTCATGCCCGATTCCCTGCTTACGGTCGACAGCTTGTCATCATCACGGTTAAGGAATACCGGACTGCCTTCTTTCATACCTGTAAATATGGCTGTCTTGGCCTTCAATACTCCGTCCCTGTCACCTAAAAACTCTATATGACAGTTGGCAATATTGGTGATGACTGCCATATCAGGTCTTGCAATGGCTGCCATACGCTCCATCTCGCCGAAATGATTGATTCCCATCTCAAGGACCAGGACTTCGTCATCTTCTCTTGCAGTCAGGATAGTCAGGGGCATACCGACTTCATTATTGAAATTGCCCTGTGTCTTACAAACCTTATACTTTTCGGCAAGTACCGTTGCAACGAACTCCTTGGTGCTCGTCTTACCAACGCTTCCCGTGATGCCTACGACCTTACAGTCAAGCTGCGTGCGGTAATAAGCCGCGATCTTTGACAGGGCAGCGAAGGAATCTTCAACAAGTATACAGGGGCCGTACTTCTCATCCGGAAGCTTCTCACATACGACACCCAGTGCACCTTTATCAAAAACAGAAGATATGAAACTGTGCCCGTCTACTCTCTCTCCCTTGGTGGCTATGAACACACCCCCGGGAACGATCTTGCGGGAATCGATAACAACACACTCGGCTGTAATGCTGTCGGCTATATTCTTATCATCATGGTACAGGGTCCCGCCGCATGCTTCTGCGATGGCCCTCAGTGTCATATTCTTCATACAACCCGTTCTTTCAGGGTCCCGGGAAACTGCTTCTTAATCCCTGACCGCACTGTTTACTATCATCTCCCAGAGCTTGTCAAACTCTATGCCTGCCGCCCTGGCCTCCTGAGGCACAAGCGACATCGGAGTCATGCCAGGAAGCGTGTTGGCTTCCAGACAATACAGGCTCTCATCAGTCTCCCTCATAAGGAAGTCGAATCTAACATAAGACTTAAGTCTGAGTGCCTTGTATCCTCTCTCGGCGAAGGTACTCATCTCCTTAGTCTTGATCTCGCTTAAGTCTGCGGGACAGGTCTCTACGGTAGCACCTTCCTGATACTTACTCTTATAATCGTAGAACTCTTCACCCGGCGCTATCTCAATAATGGGCAGTGCCTTGCCGTCAAATACGCATACGGAGAACTCTCTTCCCTTGATATACTCTTCGACAAGCACGGTGTCATCAAGCTTAAATGCTCCTTCAATACCGGCCTTATATTCAGCCTCATTATGACAGAGCGATACGCCCACACTCGAGCCGCCGTTATTGACCTTGACTACACAGGGATATCCGATGGTATTGGATGTATCCTCACCCTTATGTATCATCCTGCCCTTTGGAACAGGTATGCCGTTATATGCCAGCAGTTCCTTGGCAAGCTGCTTGTCCATACATATGGCTGAACTTATATAGTCCGTCCCGGTATACTTGATGCCTTCAAGGTCCAGATACGCCTGAAGCTTACCGTTTTCACCGTTCTCACCGTGCAGGCCTATGACAACAACATCGGCCTCTCTGCACAGTTCAAGCACTCCGGGTCCTAAGAATCCCCGGTACTTCGGATCGCGTGATGCCTTGATGCTCTCAAGATCAGGAGCCTTTTCAGCTATGGCACCTATACCCTCCGTCCAGTCAATTTCACTATCAAAAAGGCTCTCAGGGGACATGTCTGCATATCTTCCGGTCAATCCGAGATATACATCCGTGAGCACGATCTTGTGCCCACCCCGCTTAAGAGCCTCGTATATACACCTGCCGGTCACAAGTGAGACATCTCTCTCCGTACTCGTACCGCCTGCAAGTATCACTATCTTCATATCTGCCCTCGATTCAGTCTTGTTACGGCCCACGGTGCACCGGTAAGCTCCCGTTAAGGACTTATTGCACCATTTAGCCATCGGTGGTATGATACCATAAGTAGCAAGTTTATTCAACGAATATCTTAGGAGCGGAGAGTATTATGGATAGAGAATCAGTTAAGTACAGAGCAAAGAAAAGATGGGGATTCTTAGGTCTTCCCTGGACATTTACCACATATAACATCGGAGACGACCTGTTGACCGTGGATACGGGCTTCTTCAAGAAGGAAGAAAATGACTGCTATATGTATAAGATCCAGGATGCAAGGCTTTCGCGTTCTCTCACGCAGCGTATGTTCGGTCTCGGGACCATAACATGCTTTACCGGAGATACAACCGACAAGCAGTTGATCCTTAAGAACGTCCGTCAGTCCATGGAGATCAAGGACTATATCGTGAAGGCATCAGAGCAGGCGAGACTTCGCCGTCGTACCGTCAATATGCAGAACATAGGCGCCGATATGGATGATCTTGATACGATCATAGATAACGCGTAATATCATCAGATGTGATGAATTGAATATCATACAGTCTGTAATAACAACAGCCGCCCGGATATGCTCCGGGCGGCTTCTTTTATTTTTGATATTTACTTATTGAGCCATTATCAGTTGTTGCTGTCCTCTTCCACGACCTCAACCTCTGCTGCCTTCTTATGCTCTTCATAGAGAGCTCTGCCTGTTGCTCCTAAGATCGCGATGATGAGCAGCCACCACCAGTTCATCTTAGTGCCTTCTTCAGTCGGCATTGTTGCTAACGGAACTTCACTGTCTTCGATCACGAATGAGTTCTCAGCAACTCTCTCTTCGCTCTTAAACTGGTTTATCTCGTTATCCTTTTCAACTACTACGGGTGTCTCAACCGTATCTGCAAGAGGAACCTCTGCATCAGCGATAGCCTCGCCTTCATATGCCGCTCCTGCCACACCTGCAGCAACCGGTGCGTACTGAGGAGCTGCTATGCCTGCTGCAGCTGCTGTAAGGGCGGGAGTATCCGGAGTAACATCACCCTCTTCAGAAACTTCCGGAGGTGCTACGACACCGGGCTCTGCAGCCTTAGCTGCCTTGACAAATCTCGACAGGTCGATATTCTTATATGCTTCTCTTGCTTCTTCTACCTTTTCTTCAAGAGCCTGCTTCTTATTTGTTGTCTCAGCAAGTGTGGCCTGTGCAGTCTCAAGTCTTTCCTTAAGGTCATCTATCTTGCTGCTGTCCACTGCTACCTTCTTAAGGTTCTCGATCTCCGACTGAAGCCTTGCGACATCAGATGCAGCAGTATCAACCGCTTTCTTGGCAGCTTCATACTCTTCTATATCACCGACAGCCTTGATCGCATCCAGGATCAGCTGATAATCATCAAGCCTGAAATCTTCACTGTTTCTTGAGTATGCAACCGGCTTGCCGTTTTCCTTTGTTATCTCACCGACATATATGGGACCGCTTGCCATATCAGCGATATTAGCTTCAGCATCAGCATACTGATCATACATATTGGCCTTGAAGATATCGTTGTAATACTTGGTCACTTCCTGAGGCTCACCGTCAACCATGACCGTATATGTAACCTTGACATTATGATATCTTCCGTCTTCGCCGGCTGTATTATCCATCCAGATATCATACTTGCTGTTATTATTAATGGTAACTCTTGCATTACCGTTATTATCCGTAACCCGATCTCCTTCAGCAGCCGTCTTCTTGGTAAGGCCCTTTTCCTGCTCGGCATACTTGATCGTAGCCGGATCGACTCCGTTTGCCGTAAGCTCGAAATATATGATCTTCTTCATCAGATCGCGGCCGAGTATGTATGTATTTTCGGTAACCACGGTATTCTCAGTCTTTCCGTCCTTTACTGCCTTCTTGGCACTTTCTTCGACATTGAGAGAGCCGTCATCATAATAGACCGCAGAGGCAATATTCTTATCCCTGTAGTAGTGAACCATGAAATTATAGTAGTTTTCCTTAAGAGCGGTCAGAGCTTCCTTGTTCTCCTTAAGTGTCTCAACCTTGCCTGCAAGGGCATCAACCTTGGCCTGAGCTGCCTTAAGGCGCTCATTTGCAGCAGTTGCATTGGTATCGGCATTCTTAATGGCTTCCTTTGCAGCCTGAAGAGCTTCATCTGCCTTGGCCTTCTCTATAACTGCCATATCATACTGATTCTGAGCGGTATCTACTGCAGCGCTCGCATCATTATATGCATTTGCAGCTACTACCAGTGCTTCTTCAGCGACTTTGAGATCGTCAGCGGCTTCACTCTTGGCCTGCTTGGCTTCATTCTCATCATCAGAGGTATTGGCTGTCTCTGCCTTGGCTATAACGGAATCAGAACTCTCTGTTCCTTCCTTATCGGCTTCATCATACTCCGCGAACTTATCTTCAACCTTGACAATCTTGCCATCCTTATCCTTAAGGCCGTTAAGAGCGGCATTGGCTGTATCCACAGCCGTATTATATTCAGAGTCTTCCTTATCAAGGATATCCTGAACGGTTGAAAGACTGTCTTCTGCTGCCTCCACATATGCATCAGCCTCAGTCACACCGGTCTTTCCTTCGGTCAGATCGTTAACTATGGCATTAAGCTCATCCTCTGCTGCCAGCTTCGACTCATCTATTGCCTCAACTGCCGTAACTGCAGCATCAATATCAGCAGAAGCCGTATCAGCCGTGCCCTCTGCAGCATCGCAGTCTGACATTGCCTCGGATACGCTTATGTTCTCCTCTGCCGTGTTCTCTTTATTCTCATTATCGTTCTCGGGTACGGACGGTGTCTCCTCTGCAGCAAAAGCCGTCATGGGAACCGTATTAACAGCCATCACTGCTGCTATACCGATCGTCATTGCCTGAATTACTCTCTTGTTCATAACTGTTCTCCTCATATTCGTACCTCCTTGTATCCTGCGATTTCACTCCCTGCAGATTCCCCGGTCTGCCATCCCTTTTCGCATAGTTTGTGCGTATTTCTCTCTTCACACTATATATCGGCAGCATTTTTCCCTTACTTTAGTACCAAAATAAAAAAACGGGTGTCTTTGTTAAGACATCCGTTTTTTATTGGCTTTACGCTGTTTTTTCCCGATCTTCCTAGTCCATCCCGCTCTCATCCGCATAATGCCCGCATATCTTGAGCTTGGCACAGCACACCGAGAGCTCCTTAAGCATCCTTACTCCTTCCTGTGACTGCTGGTTTCCTTCTGCCTCCACATAGAAGTAATACTGCCAGGGAGTATCCTTGACCGGACGGCTCCTTAACACTCTCATGTTGAAGCCGTGTGCACAGATGATGTTTACGGCCTTAGCCAGGGCTCCGACCTCATCATTGACAGTAAATAAGAGGATGAAATTATTGTGTTCGCTCACCGGGGCATCGGATGAACGTGAGAATACGGCAAATCGCGTCGTGTTTACATTGCTGACATTGATATCGTGATCCAAGATCTCAAGTCCGTAGAGATCTGCCGTCTCAGCGCTGGCGATGGCTGCTACGCTCTTATCTCCTGCCTCTGCCACCTTCTTGGCCGCATAGGCCGTATTGCCTGCAACCTCCGTGTCATATCCCCTGTTCGCTATATAATCGGCACACTGGTCCAGCGCCTGCTGATGGCTCACGACCTTACGGATATCGGACAGTTCAGCACCCTTAACACCAAGGAGATTGTGCTTGACGGGCAGAGAATACAGGCCGTTGATATACAGGTCTCCGGTAAAAGTGAGGTCGACTACATTGCCTATCTCGCCGGTGAAACTGTTCTCGATGGGGAGAACACAGCAGTCCGATTCGCCGCTTACGACAGATTCATAGGCATCATTAAAGCTCTTAAACGAAACCAGGTTGCCGATGGGAAATATCTTGTGTGCAGCGATATAGGCATATGCTCCCTCCACGCCGCAGTATGCGATCTTCATGCCGGATGTGACATTACTCATGAACCTGCGTGAGAGGTCCATGGTCTGACGCATGTAATTAACATAGAAGGTCCTGATATCCGGATCCTCCACATAGGCCGAATTCCTGCGTATGACATCGGCCTCACGGTCAGTATCCTGAATCGGCATGCCGACTTTTGCCTTGTATTCTGCAGCATCCCTTACGGCTTTGAATCTTTCTTCGAAAAGCCCTGCCATCTGCTTATCGATCCCGTCAATGATCTCCCTGCTCCTGCTTAGTTCATCCATTTTCATATCCTCCTCTGCATTTCTTCTCCAACAAAAAACCACCGCTTCCTCGTATCCGAAAAAGCGGTGGAAATAAACATTATCATCTGACTCTTTAAGAAGTCTTAATCACAATGTCTGAATCCGCCGCGTTATTAAAGAAAAAGAAAAAGTATGAACTTGAAGCGTATCCGAACATGTGCTTATCCTTCCTTGTTTTTTGTTTCTCTTGGTTATGTATGTTATTACACTGGCGGGCCGGTGTCAAGAAGTTTTTAGTACAACGTGTTCTTTTGAAAGCACTGTTATATAATATCCTTATGAGCTCCGGATACGAACACCTTATCAATACAGCCGCACAATTTACCGGCAAGACCGTTACAGACATCCGTCCCCTTAGCGGCGGCCATATCAATGAGAGTTTTCTCGTGACAACGGATGCGGACAGCTATGTGCTGCAGTGCCTTAACAGTTCTCTGTATTCAGAGCACCTGACCGAGCTTGAGGGCAATTATCTGCAGTACCGCGCAGCCTGTGAGAGAGCCGGTGTCCGCCCCGGGGAGTGGATATGCCCCGAGTGGTTCAAGAACCGGAGCGGCCGGTTTTTCCATACGGATGCAGACGGAATAATATGGCGATCGTATCGCTTAATTCCCGGAGATGCTCCGGCACAAGACGAACTGTATGAGGCAGGAGCCGGGCTCGGGAGGTTGCACAGGATACTGCGCGGATGTGATACGGCAGCCATACGGCCCATCCTGCCGGACCTTCATAATCTAAGGGCTTACTATGATAAGTATCTTGAAACAGGTGATGTTCCCGGACGCGAAGCCGGATTGGACAGAGCGATATCGGACAATATAGATAAGATGCTTGATGTATCAGTGCCCACAGATGCGGTCATCCACGGTGATGCCAAGATCTCCAATATGATAATGCAGGGAGGAAATGTGGTCGGATTCATCGATCTGGACACATTGATGCCGGGTTCCGTATATGATGACCTGGCGGACTGCATAAGGTCCTGCTGTATAAGAGATAACGGTGAGGTTGATATGGCCGGGTTTGATATGCTGCTTAACGGATACGAGGCCGGTGTCGGGACTAAGCTTCCATCCGATATGCGCGAGCTTGCACTTATGAATGTGATGAAGAACCGGTTCATGCTGGGGCTTCGATACTATACCGACTGCCTTACGGGCAGCCGTTATTTCATCGAAACCCGCCCCGGTCAGAATCTGCAAAAGGCCAAGCAGCTGCTTGCCTCTAATACGAACTGATCTTGTCTTCGGAATCGTCCTTGTTGTTCTCGATGGCCGTGATCGTGACGAAGTAGCTGACATTGTCATTGACCGTAACCTTGACCTTATCGCCGACCTTATGCTTAAGGAGAGCTTTGCCTAAGGGTGACTCGATAGTGATGAGGTTATTGAGCGAATCACTTCTTATCGATGTCACGATCTTGTACGTTTCTTCTGACCCGTCATCCTCAAAGCGGACCGTGACGAGATTATTCATGCCTACCTCATCATCGGCGCTGTCATCCTCTATGACTTCCGCAGTACGTACCATCCTCTCAAGATAGCGTATCCTGCTCTCGTTCTTATTCTTGGCGCGCTTCGCCGCGTGATACTCGAAATTCTCGCTTAAGTCCCCGTGAGCTCTGGTCTCCTTGACCTCCTCTAAAAGCTCATGCCTGAGTGTCAGCTTGCGATACTCGATCTCATCTTCCATCTTCTTGATATCTGACTGTGTCAATCTGTCGTACATCTGTATTCTCTCCCGTCATAAGGGCGGCCGGAAGCCGCCCATATAATGTATCATATATTTTACATATAGTGATTATTTTGCACGTATGCGCAGTAATCCAAGGCCTTCAGGAACCACTTCTATGGTACAGTCTTTTCCCGTAGTCTTCACATATGTTCCGCCCATTCCGCCGCGAAGGACTGTGGTCTCCGGGCCTATAAGCTCGATCGGACCCTCGGTCACTATCTTAACAGGCTCCTGATAGTAGGAAACGATATTCTCATTCTGGTCATGAGCCTGCAGCCTTATCGCCGCCACATCATAGGTATGATCTTCCTTAAGCTCCGTATGATCCGCTTCGGCCCATATATGTACCGACTCAGTGATACCCTTTATGAGTGTCTTCACAACCTTACCGTTCTTAACAGCCTCAAACTTGTATACAGTAGCTTCACCGCCCCAGTCTCCTATGAACTTGCCGTAAGCGTCCGCCATATCTCCAAAGCTCATATGATACAGTGCAACCGCCTTAAGGAAGGCCCACTTGGCCTTGAGAGGCAGATGGTTCATGCCGTATACATTGTTGGCGTTGAGTCCGTACTTCACAAGGTCTGCCTGCTTCGGTGAATACTCACCGGACTCATGTACTGCATTGCCCACGAAGTCATCCACCCTTATGGGACCTGACTGCAGATTGCCAAACTCCGAATCATTACGGGAGTATTCCTTAAGGAGCTTTCCGTTCTTATACATCCTGACAGCTTCCGCATTGGAGTAGATATATATCTTGCCGTTATTGCCTGCGGGATGCTCTCCTATATCCATGGATGAGCTAACCTCAAGCACGGGAGTCTCCGACTGCTGGCTTGCATATACATAGGCTGCCTGCTTGGGATTGCGGTACATATCCAGCACTCCGTGATAGCATATACGGTCACCGGAGCCGAAGTCCCTGTGGGTATTATAGTCTGCCATTACCCAGCCGAACGAACCGGCCACGCCTTCCTCTCCCGCTACAGCATTGATGACTCTGGTATGACGGAGTGCATGCTCCAGTCTGTGCTCCTCATCATCATATGCCTTGGTCGGGAACATGTGTCCGCCGTACTCCGAGATGAAGTAGGCCTTATTAACATCCGGAGTCACGTCTTTTTTATGCTGACATCCGGGCGTTGTCCCGTCATGTGAAAAATCATTGAAGGTATATACATCCTCAAGCAGATGGCTCTTCTTGATGAAGCGGACACCGCCTGTCTGACGGTAAGGATCCAGTTCATGAGCCAGCTTATTGGTGCGTGTATAGAACTCATCATCATCCTGGGATTCGTTGATACGTACGCCCCAGAGCATGATGCTCGGATGATTGCGATACTGTATGATCATCTCACGGACATTTTCAACGGCCTGATCCTTCCACGCCGCATCTCCTATATGCTGCCATCCGGGGATCTCCGTAAATACGAGCAGTCCTATCTCATCACATGCATCCAGGAAATAGTGCGAATTGGGATAGTGTGATGTCCTGACCGCATTAAGTCCGAGCTCATACTTGAGCACTCTCGCATCCATTACCTGCATGGACTTAGGCATCGCATATCCGACATAAGGGAAGCTCTGATGCCTGTTAAGTCCGCGTATCAAGAACTTCTTACCGTTCAGATAGAAGCCGTCCGCCTTAAACTCCATCGTCCTGAATGCGGTAGATGTGACAGTCCTGTCACTTTCTCTTCCTTCCACAGTGAGCACAGTGATGACCTCATACATATAGGGCTCGTCAGGGCTCCACAGCTCTATATCACCTGCATCGAACCGGATGGTCCTGCCGAGGTTTAAAGCAATCTCTCCAAGAGATCTCTCTTCTCCGGTCTTCCTATCCTTAAGGATCTGGCTTACCGTCACGGAGCCGTCCAAAAGCTCAATGTCCTTCTGGCATACCTCTATATCCGATACCACCCTGGCTGTCACATGACCGCCTGATATGGCCACCTCAGGATGTACATATATATCAGATATGTATGCTGATTCCCTGATATCGATATAGACGTCCCTGTATATGCCGCCGTAGGTCATATAGTCGATCACAAAACCGAAAGGCGGAGTATTGAGACTCTCCCTGCTGTCAACCTTAACAGCCAGAACATTGTCCTCACCAAACTTAACCTTATCCGAGATGTCGATCGTGAACGCCGTATATCCCGTATGATGAGCGCCTACCTCCTCGCCGTTAAGATATACGGTCGCATCATGTCCAACGGCATCAAAGGTAAGCAGGATGGTCTTGCCCTCATACCGTCTGTCGATATTAAGGATACGCCTGTATCCGCTGACCATCTGGTAGATGCTCTCATCAAAATAGTTATACGGAGTCTCAACAACGGAATGAGGGATACGGACATCGACCGCTCCGCCCTTATAATCCGCTGACTTAAGATCCTCTGTAAACTCCGGCACAAACTGCCATTTATCACAAATATATTCTCTCATTAAGCACGTCTCTCCTTAAGACTGGCACTGATCTCTTCAAGTTTCTCATCAGTAAGTATGTACTTCTTGGCAAATACGAATACCGCTATCAAAAGGCCGACTATCGGAAGGATAGTCATCGTCATGCGAAGTCCCATGATATCCGATGATGATGCAGCCGTAACCGCAGCCTCCGTATCCTTATTGATATTGAATATCTGAAGACACAGCGAAGCGATAAACGCCGATACGCCACTTGCAAGCTTCACGACAAATGTCTGCATCGAGAAGATCACCGATTCATCTCTTCTGTTATTCTTAAGTTCGCCGTAGTCACAGGTATTGGCTAAGAATACCGTAGTGAGGACGGTCAGCATACCGAAGGCCATAAACACGAAGAATGCAGGGATAAAGTACATATATACGCTCTTAACACCTGCTATCATCTGAACAAGCAGGAAGGCATATCCCGCTATGGCCAGAACAAAGCTCGTATAGAACACCTTTATCGCCGACATGAACTTCCTGAACAACGGGAAGAATATCATCATCGACAGTATCTGTATACCGCCTCCGAATGCATTGAACAGGGTATAGTCGTTAGTCCAGCTCTCTCCACCCAGATCATACTTAAAGAAATATATAAGCAGATTGGATGTGATATAGAGCGAAGCATTGATAAGAACTATGGCGATCACTATAGCCATTGCCTGATCGTTCTGTATGAGGCTCTTAAACATCTCACCCACCGAAGGCGACTCCACATCGACCGTTGACTTCTCCTGTATCACTATGCAGGCTATGACCTCAAATAAGATGAAAAGTATGGCGATCATCAGAGCAAAAGACTTAAAGCCTGCTCTCTCACTGCCTCGACCAAGTAACTCCACACACTTAACGGTAACTATGGTGATGATCGCAGAACCGACACCGGCACAGCTCCTTCCGAGTGTCGAGAGGTTCTCCCTCTCCTTACCGGACTCGGTAAATGCAGGGATCATAGACCAGAACGGAATATCCATCATCGTATATGTCACACCCCAGAGTATATAGATCACTGCAGCATATGCAACAAGCCCCTTGCCGTCCATTGAAGGCGGTGCCGCAAACATGATATAGAGTACAACCGCGTTTAATACCGTTCCTATGAACAACCATGGTCTGAACTTGCCGAACTTAGTCTTGGTCTTGGCAACTATGATCCCCATGATGGGATCGTTGAACGCGTCAAATATCCTGGCTGCCATGAGTATCACACCCATTGCTATGGCACTCACACCAAGGATGTCCTGATAATAATACAGCACATAGCTGGCAGACAGCATATATACCATATCCTTGCCTACTGCAGCCAATCCGTAGGAAGCTTTTTCCTTAAGCGATAACTTCATTCCGTGTAACCTCCGTTGTCAAAAAATCATATCTCATACATTTACATAGTACTTGTATTCTATCAAAAAGAGAGTGCCTGCGCAATGCAAACACTCTCTGTTAAATCCTTAAAAATACGGGAATTTTCTTACTTCTTCATTAAGAATGAAGGGATCTGAAGCTGCTGCTCGTCGATCTTGCTCTTGATGTCCGTAGGCTTCTGACCGAAGTTACGAGGTGCATGAGGAACGGCTGCTCCTGCCTGATTGGCCTTCTGTGCTCCTGCAGCATTAAGACTGCTGACTGAAGGTCTTGCACCCGGTATCGCACTCTCACCCGGTGTAACCGGTCTGCCAACAGGTACTCCGTTATTCAGACCAGGTCTGACGTTCGTGGAAGGACGTGATGTAAGTCCTGCACGATTGCCAAGAGTCATATTCGTCTTAACTTCATCAAGACCTGTTGCGATAACAGTTATCTTACAGCTGTCAGGCTCTGACTCATCATACATGGCACCGAATATAAGGTTGATATCTTCACCGGTGATCTCTTCTACGTAGCTTGCTGCATCATCTGCATCAAATACGCTTATATCACCCGTAATGTTCATGATAACATCGGTAGCTCCCTTGATCGTTGTCTCAAGAAGCGGAGACTCAACAGCTGCCACGATGGCTTCCTTGGCCTTGTCATCACCCTTACCAACACCGATACCGATATGAGCGACACCCTTGCCTCTCATAACGGTCTGTATATCCGCGAAGTCAAGGTTGATAAGAGAAGGTACATTGATAAGGTCAGTGATACCTCTTACGGCCTGCTGTAATACCTCATCTGCTCTCTTAAATGCCTCGGGCATCGTAGTACGTCTGTCCACGATATCCAGGATCTTCTGATTGGGGATAACGATAAGTGTATCCACATTCTCCTTAAGCTTCTCAATTCCGCCTAAGGCATTATTCATACGTGTCTTAGCCTCGAAATGGAAGGGCTTGGTCACAACACCGACCGTAAGTATGCCCATATCCTTGGCGATCTTGGCTATAACAGGGGCTGCACCTGTACCGGTTCCGCCACCCATACCGCATGTTACGAATACCATATTATAAGATCTTATAGCCTGCTGAAGCTCATCATAACTCTCTTCTGCGGCCTTCTCACCCACCTCGGGTCTGGCACCTGCACCAAGTCCCTTGGTAAGCTTCTCACCTATCTGCAGCGTTGTTGCCTTACAATTAGACAGCCACTGTTTATCAGTATTGACGCCCATGAAATCAACGCCGGTGATCTCTTCTTCAATCATTCTGTTAACAGCATTGTTGCCGGCTCCCCCGACTCCAACAACCAGTATCTTAGCTCCGCTCACCGCTTCGCTGTTCCTTATCTCTAGCAAAGGACTGTCCTCCTCCTATTTCAAACGATATACTCCCATATACCGTTTTGCATTCATACACATTGTATATAATATTATTTTTTTAACGATTTCGCAATGCTTTTTTTCAATTAGTTCTCAAAAAGTCCGTATTTTCAACTTATGTAACCCTATGCCCTCCGACAGGCCGCATACAGCACCGACTTTCTGCTCCGTTCTATTCTTCATCCACCTCAAAAGTGATGACGCTGCTTCCGCTGTCAGAGCCGTAATTATCGAGTCTTAACACTCCTTTTCTGCCCTCAAGTTCAGGCAGTATATCCTTAAGCCTTATGATCTTCTCATCTATATTATTGAAGTCTCCGACCTTGATCCTGGCATCCCCGAAGTAGAGAGTCATCTTGTAGTTGGCATCAAAGTACATCTTATCCATTTCGATATCGTACTTGCCGAGCAGCTGCGTCATCTCAAGGATCTGCTTAAAGATCTCATCACTCTCAACGGGAAGCTTCTCATACAGCACGATGTGGTCGAAGTTAAGCCCCAGAACCTGCGGAATGCCGTCTGTCCTTATATCCGATGATTCCACCACGGTTCCGTCCTTATCGAAGTAGAAGTATCTGCCCAGATACTCAACATAGCCCGCCACAGCCTTCTCATACACCGTGATCTTTATTGTCGAAGGATTCAGTATATCCACGTTCATGGTCTGGATAAAAGGTATCCCCTCTATATCCTTGCCCTTATACTTGGATGTAAGATACAGGGAATTATGTCCGAACCTGCCGCCGAGCACCATGTCATAGATCTCTTCATTACTGTAGTGGGTATTGCCCTCTATGGTCACGTTCTTCACGGTAAAAACATGGGCAGTTATGATCGCGGCTATCGCAAGGACAGCAATGATCCCGCCGACCACCGCAAGTCTTATCCCCCATGATCTGCTCATGCGTATCTTGGGAAGCTTGAGGTCCTTCCACGGTCTCCTGTCCGGAGCATCCAGATTCTTATTGAGTATGGGAAGATCTGATGTGAACTGGGTTATGGCACTTCCGAGAGGCATGGTATCTTCAAACTTCTTCTGCCGCTCATATGCTTTCATGGTCTCTGAAGTTGCCGTGCTCTTAACAGGTGCCGGCTTCTTAGCACTTTTAGACGGAGCAGACGACTTCTTCTTAACAGGCTTTTTATCAGTACCGCTCTTAGGCTGGGTCTTGGACATCTTCACGGGCCCTGTGGCCGCCCCGCTCTTACGGGGAGCTGCAGAGCTCTTCTTAGTCTTAGTCGCCTTGTTTTTCACCGTGCTCATGGATCAGTCCTCCACGAATTCGATGGATCTCGACACAGAAAATACCAGACCGATCTCTATCAGGAGGAACATGACAGATGAACCTCCGTAGCTGATAAAGGGAAGTGAGATACCCGTATTGGGGATGACGTTGGTCACAACCGCGATGTTTAAGATAACCTGGATGGCGATATGGCCCATAACGCCCACAACCAGGAGGCCTCCGAACTCATCGGGAGCATTGTTGGCGATGATCATGATCCTCCATAAGAGCAGGAGGAAGAGTATGATGATGCATATGCCTCCGAAAAGGCCGAGTTCCTCACAGATGATCGAGAAGATCATATCGTTCTGAGCCTCGGGCACGAATCCAAGCTTCTGTGTACTCTGTCCGATACCCTTGCCGAATACGCCGCCGCTGCCTATGGCATAGAGAGCCTGAAGGGTCTGGAATCCCGAGCCTGATGCATAGGCTTCGGGGTCTCTCCAGGTACGGATCCTCTGTCCTCTGAATCCGAAGAAACCGGTATCGGATGCGTTGAGAACAAGGAACACAACGAGAGCCGCAAGTGCGAGTATCGCAAGAGTTATGATGATAAAACGCTGATATTCGGGGCTTGCCACGAAGAGCATTATGAATCCGATCATGAATATGATTATGGCTGAACTTAGGTTCTCGGTTATGAGCCACACCATGACACATATGGGTGCAGGCGAGAACAATACAAGCAGGAAGCCCTTTCTGGTCCTTATCTGGCTTCCGAGGTGACACACCAGTGTCGCCAGGAAGAGGATCATCGCAAGCTTCGCGATCTCCGCAGGCTGAACGGATATACCTACCTTAAGCCATCTTCGAACACCGTTAGCCTCATAGCCTAAGGGTGTCAGCACCATGAGGATGAGTATTCCGGCTACGACATATGCGGGAACGGCAAATCTTTCCCAGATATGATAGGGGATACTCGATACGACCACCATCATGATAAGACCTGCGACCGTGGCGAAAGCCTGCTTATTGAGATAATAGGCAGGATCGTTCTTGGTGTACTGGGACATGGATGCCGTATATGAACTCGTGGAATAAACCATGATAAGTCCGAATCCGAGCAGTAACAGTACGATGAATATTAAGCTGTAATCGATATAGCCCTTGGGCTTCTTCAGTTTAATCCGGGCCATTATCAGTATCCTCCACTACGGGAACGCCTGTCTCCCTGTCAAGAACGGTTCCGGTAAGAGGTGCCGTAAGAGCATCATCCGACTGCATCTCTTCATCAGTAGGCCTCGTTGATGAAGTGATATCTCCGCCGTGAGCATCGAATATCTCTTCTTCCGTGCCTTCGCCTTCAACCGGCTCACCGTTCTCATCAAGCTCGCCCTCTTCGGCATTCTTGATGGCGATATCGAGATTTTCAAGTTCTTCTCTCTCCTTATCTGAGAGTTCTTCCGTCATATAGATGTTCATATAAGGAAGGACCTCGGTAAGGATGTTACGTACGATCCTGGTGGCATACTTGGCATCATCCTGGAATACCACATTGGGTCTGTCAACCACCACGTATATGGCTATCTGCGGATTGTCCGCAGGTGCATAGCCCATGAATGAAACAACGTAATTGATCTTATCTCTGGGGATCGTCTCGGCAGTTCCCGTCTTACCGCCTATGGAATATCCTGCGGGGCGGGCTGTCTTACCTGTACCGTTTGTAACAACGCCGTTACAGTACTCGACGATCTTGGCACTTGTTGCAGCAGATACGGTCTGCTTAAGGACTCTGGGGCTTATGTTCTGCACGGTGGATCCGTCGGAAGCGGTGATCCTCTTGACTACATGAGGCTCATAATAGTAGCCGCCGTTTATGAGCGATGCATAGGCAGATATCATCTGTATCATCGTCACATTATAGCCCTGTCCGAATGTTGATGTCGCAAGCTCGGTCTCACCCATGTTCTTCTGGTTGAACACAAGAGTGTTGGTCCTTGACTCACCGTAGAGATCTATATTGGTCTTGAGACCGAAGTTAAACTTCTCCTGATACTCAAGGAAAGTAGTCTTACCGATCTGACGGCCCATGAGCATCAGAGCCACGTTGCAGGACTTCTCGACCGCTTCCTGCACGGACAGGGTTCCGTCACCGCCCGTCTTATAGTTGTGGCACTTGATATCATGGTCGCCCACATGGAGCTGACCGTTACAGGTATAGTATTCATTACCCGTCATCTTGCCGGATTCAAGGCCTGCCGCGACCGTGAAGGGCTTCGCAACCGATCCGGGCTCATAGGTATTGCTTATGCAGTAGTTCTTCCACAGATAGTTAAGCTGCTGATATGTCGTGGCATCATCCGTAAGGAGTTCATCCATGTTCTCCTCCGTGATACTGTTGGCCTCGTACTCAATAAGGCCCTTCTCATTGACATATCTGGAACCTAAGAGCGCAGATGTGTCTCTCGGGTTATTAAGATCATAGTCGGGATAGCTGGCCATGGCCAGTATGTCACCGTTATTGACATCCATAATGATGCAGCCCACGTTGTTGGCTCCGTTTCCGCCGGGACGTGCACCGTTCTTATGCTCCTCATTATACTGATGGAGATACTTCTCTACAATCTGCTGCACATTACCGTCTATGGTAGTGACGATATTATATCCGTCCACCGGAGACACGACGGTACGCTCAAGCATCTCTCCTTCGCTTAAGTAACCGTACTCTCTTCCGTTCGTGCCGTTAAGCGTATCGTTATAATACTGCTCAAGGCCGTAGGAACCCATGTTATCCTTGCCCGTGAATCCGATCACGTCACAGGCCAGGGAATTGTTGGGATATACTCTTCTGTATTCTTCCTCAAACCACACACCCGATATATCGGGATTATTCTCCTTATCATTCTGAAGCTCGACAAAAGACGCTATCTCGTCATACTCAAGGCTCTTAAGCGTCACATAGTACTGGCTTCCGGGATTGGATGAGATATAACTCCTGACCTCACTCTCCGGGAACTCCGGGAAGCAGCTTGTAAGCGCACTCATCGTAGCATCCAGGTATTCGGGCTTACGGAGGATCTGCTTGCTGTCGATTATCAGGTTATATACCTTCTCACTCGTTGCCAGCTTATTTCCCTTGGAATCCAGGATATCCCCACGCTTAAAGGGGATAATGGTACTTTCATAGGCCTGCTGGCTGAGAACCTGCTTCTTATATCTCTCACCGTTGTCACGGGTAATGGTCACGAGTTTTATGCTTAACCCGACAAAAGCCAGCAGTACTATAAGGAAAAGTACTACCAGCTTCTCTTGCATCTTCTTATTAAATGATCTGCCTACGGGTTTCTTCATGTCTAAGTTCTAATCTCTACTGGAGTTCACGCAGCTGTCTGACATAATCGCTCCCCTCGCTTCCAACGACAACTACCTGACCTTCCTTGGCATATGTCATACCCAGCTCGTTCACTGCCACCTGCTTGATATCCTCAAGATTGACAGAGGCATTGATGCGCGCCAGATTCTCATCATTTGTAAGTATCATCTCATTCAGCTCCTTCTCCATATCTGCCACTCTTCTGGCACTTATGGTAAGAGCGCTGACTGCCTTGATATATCCTAACAGAGTTATTGCCGTAATGCAAACGGCTATTGAGAGAAAGAACACATAACCCAGATTCATGCGTCTTGCTCTGTCACGATTACGTCTTGCCGCGTGATTGACGCGTCTTATTCTGGGATCCTGTTCCCTCTCCGGTGCGTTCTTGGGTGCAACGCTTCCTTCTACATAATAGCTGCGTCTTCCGTTGCTCACCGTGATCCTGTAATCTTCAATGTTACCTGCTCTGTAATTGCTCACTTTTTCACCCCTGTCGGCTTACTGCCTGACTTCCTTGTCTTTCTTCTTAAGCATCCTTGCCTAAGAGCTGCTTCTTTCAAATATCCTTAACTTTGCACTCTTGCTTCTGCTGTTTTCTCTAAGTTCCTCTTCTGTCGCCGTTATCGGCTTCTTATTGACTGTTCTGCCCTTGCTCACCCTGCCGCATACACACTTGGGAAAGTCCGGTGGACATATGCACGGGTTTTCGGCTGTTCTGAATGCGTTCTTGACTATCCTGTCTTCCAGTGAGTGGAAGGTTATGATCGCCAGCCTCCCGCCGGGCTTAAGTACATCTATCATCCCTTCTATGGAATCCTTAAGTACTTCCAGTTCCCTGTTGCACTCTATCCTTATGGCCTGGAACGTTCTCTTGGATGGATGTCCGTCCTGTCTCATCCTGGCCGGTATCGAGATCTTTATGATCTCGTTCAGTTCAAATGTTGTCTCTATGGGCTTTTCCGCCCTGGCCTGTACTATATGCTTGGCGATGTTCTGTGCGAACTTCTCTTCGCCATATTCCCTTATCACCCTTGCGAGTTCTCTCTCTTCGTATCCGTTTACTATGTCCGCTGCTGTGATGCGTTGCCTCTGGTCCATTCGCATGTCCAGAGGCGCATCAGATTTATAGGAGAACCCTCTGTAGGCAGTGTCTAGCTGGTGTGATGATACTCCCAGATCAAGGAGTATTCCGTCTACCGCATCTATATGCAGTTCCTTTAAAACTTCGGGCAGTTCACTGTAATTGTTCCTTACTATACTTACCCTCTCGTCACGACCTATCCTGTCGGTGGCTGCCGCTATGGCTTCTTCGTCCTGATCTATTCCGATCAGCCTTCCCTTTTCTGACAGCCTCATAAGTATCTGTGAGGAATGTCCCGCGCCTCCAAGCGTGCCGTCTGTATATATTCCGTCAGGCTTGATGTTAAGCCCCTCTATCACTTCATTAAGCAGTACCGGTTTGTGTTCAAAGCTCATCAGATACCAAGTCCCAATTCCGCCATATGCTCGGCGATATCTTCCATATCATCAAAGGTTGCTGTTCCGTCCCAGCGCTCCTTGCTCCAGATCTCGACTCTGCTCGCTACGCCTATCAGGACCACATCCTTGCTTAAGCCTGCGAAATCTCTTAACACTGCCGGGAGTAATATCCTTCCCTGTTTGTCCACATCTACCGTTGTGGCTCCGGCCAAGAAGAATCTCACGAAATTACGTGCATCCTTATTGGTGATCGGAAGTGTCTTGAGTTTCTCTTCGAATGCCGTCCACTCTGCCTTGTCATATACGAACAGGCAGTGGTCCAGTCCCTTGGTAACAACGAACTCTTCGCCAAGCGCTTCCCTGAACCTGGCCGGTACTATCACCCTGCCCTTGGGGTCAATTGTGTGATTATATTCTCCCATGAACATGGCGTTTTACCTGCTTTTTCCCGGTTTCTGCCGGGCTATCTACCACTTTGTGACACTTTGTCACCACTTTCAACCACTTTTAACCACATTATAGTAAGTATTTCGGCTCAAATCAAGTAAAAATTAGGGTGTTATTAAACGGAAACCCTTGATTTTACTGGCTTTCCGGGCGGTGGTTGGAACATTTTGGGTTTGACTCGGGATCTGACCACTATATCTTGTGGTTTCTCTTAAGCCTTTGTTAATATTTCACAAAATTATTCTTAATTTTTTGTTAATATTTACCTGTTCTATTACCGCAGGCGGTATTCATTGAAAATCTTCCCCATCTGTGATAGTATTGATTGGCTTGGATCACCCGATTATCCGCGGATGTGACGAGTATAGAGACACTTATTATGATTAAAAAGGAGATCTGAATATATGAAGCTGGGCATTTTGGGTTTACCCAACGTCGGAAAGAGTACTTTATTCAATTCACTGACCAAGGCCGGAGCAGAATCGGCCAACTACCCCTTCTGCACCATCGACCCTAATATAGGCATCGTACAGGTGCCTGACGAGAGGGTAGACAAGCTCGGGGAACTGTACCATACGAAGAAGGTCACACATGCGACCATAGAGTTTGTGGACATAGCAGGACTCGTAAAGGGCGCGAGCAAAGGCGAAGGTCTGGGTAACCAGTTCCTGGCCAATATAAGAGAGGTGGATGCCCTCGTTCATGTGGTAAGATGCTTTGAAGATACCAATGTGGTACATGTGGACGGGTCGGTTGACCCTAAGAGGGATATAGAGACGATCAATCTGGAGCTGATATTCTCAGATCTTGAGATACTTCAGAGGCGTATAGACAAGGTTGCCAAGCAGGCCAAGATGGATAAGACGGT
>JAEEGL010925823.1_pt1 | contig 21174 bp, 17 predicted proteins | sample 9134231 | NCBI WGS metagenome assembly JAEEGL01 (sample SAMN16246548, study PRJNA631951) | gut metagenome | biome: gut microbiome; feature: rumen; material: fiber-attached | host: Bos | place: Iran: Karaj | collected 2018-10 | reverse complement strand
TTTGCCTCGTACTCGTACACGCCTACCACATAGTAGGTATAGTATTTTCCATTGATGCTGATTTCCACTGCTGAGCCAAGGGCTGCTGCTGTGTCACCATCAAACATATTGTCAACGAAGTAATCTGATACGATACAAACCTTCTGGGCATTGTCAAAATCCTTCTGGATGAAGGTTCTACCTGCCAGTAAATCAAGGTCTGTATATTCCATATAGTCTTCGTTGTAGCCTGTGATATTTACATAAGCGTACTTGTTACCGTCGGTAGCTGTTCCGCTTCCTACTGAGGAAGAGAGAAGAGTGTACTTGATATTGTCACCATATTCCTCCAAAAAGGAATCCACCATTTCATCTGTGAGATAATCATCTGTATCCATGGTACGCTGGCTGCCTGGACCAAAATGTAAGCCGGAAGATGTAGTCTCCTCCGAGGCGCTCTTTGCCGACACGCCTACTGTAAGGTTGTTGGCACCCATCTCCTGCATGGAGGTGTTGACCATTACTGTGATAGAGTTACCTACGGTCATGATAGCGATAACCGAGGTGATACCAATAATAATTCCAAGCATAGTCAAAAGTGAACGCATTATGTTGGACTTAAGACCCGCCAGGGCAAGGAGGATATTTTCTGTAATTAACATGCCATTCCCTCCTTTATTTCGTCCCATCTGCCAGGCTGTTCACCTTTGATATCACCATCTCTTAGGGTGATAATTCTCTGAGTTTCCTGAGAAAGCTCTGGGGAGTGGGTAATCAGGACAATTGTCTTACCATGCTTTTCGTGAAGCTCATGGAAGATATCCATAATCAAGCGTCCTGTAGCTGAATCAAGAGCTCCTGTAGGCTCATCTGCAAGGATGATTGCCGGGTCATTTGCCATTGCTCTGGCTATTGCCACACGTTGCTTCTGACCGCCGGAAAGTTCATCTGGATTGTGAAGCATTCTGTCTGTCATGCCCACCTGGTCAAGTAGCATTTTTGCCCGCTCGTTTCTCTCAGTTTTGCTCATTCCTGCGTACATCATAGGAAGCTCAACGTTTTTTATGGCATTTGTCCTGGCTATAAGATTGTAGGTCTGAAAAACAAACCCGATTTTTTTATTTCTTAATATAGATAATTCGTGATCCTTTGCTTTTTCAATGTCTACCCCATCCAGGGTGTATTCTCCGCTGGTAGGTCGGTCTAAGGCGCCAATTATATTCATAAGAGTTGACTTACCCGAACCAGACTGACCAACGATTGAAACGAATTCTCCTTCACGGACAGAAAAGTTTACGCCGTGAAGAACCTCGAACTCATTAGGTGTACCGATGAAAAAGCTTTTGTGGATATCACGAAGATCTAGCATAATATCTCCTGCTGCCACTTTTTCACCTCCTAAAATCCACCTGGACCACCACTTGGGCCTCCGCCACTATGACCACCGCCTGAGCCACCTGACATTCCGCCAAAGCCTCCTCCTGGGAAGTCACCACCTGAGAAGCCTGAGTCTGATGAAGTAGCACTTGAAGCTGTTGCCTTTACAAGCATACCCTCGTAAAGCTCACTGCTGATAATCTGTACATAGTAATCACTTTCAAGACCAAGCTCAACTGTAATCTTTGTTTCGTTGCCATCCTCGTCTACTGCGGTAACGTAGCTGTTGCCATCGTTGTCTGTCTCTACGCAATCGTATGCAACTGCAAAAGCATCATCCACTGACTCGAGAATTACTGAAGCTTTTGCTGTCATACCAACTCGAAGTCTGTCATCTGTGTCATCAAGAGTGATCTTTACCTCATAGCTGGCTGAACTTGATGAACTGCTTGAAGTTGTTGTGTTTGAATTGCTGCTTGAGCTTGATGTGGTAGAGTCTGAGGTGACTGCAACATAAGTAACTGTTCCTGTGAACTCATCATCATCTGTAGCATCAAATTTAACTACTGCTGACTGACCTTCCTGAATAGAAGCTATGTCGTATTCATCAACAGTTGCCTTTACCACAAAGGAATCTGTATTTGATATCGTAAATACGGTATTACCCTGTGTATAGTTGTTACCCTCTGAAACATTTATTGCTGTGATATATCCTGAGAATGGAGCCACAACTTGTGTTCCTGACTGAGCCTCTGTAACTGATTCATATTCCTCTGACTTTGTGTAGGTTGAATCATATTCCTGATTGAGCTGTGCAAGCTCATACTTGTACTGAAGCTCTTCAATTTCCTTCTGGATATCCTCTATTTCTTCCTGATAATCCTCAAGGGAATCCTTCTTTGCTTCATATCCAGAGATAGTAACACCATTTCCATCGTCAAGCTGCTTTGCTGCGCTCTGCTCAGATGTCCATCTGTTTGCCACTGAGCTGTCACTGCTTCCATACTGCTGATACTGCTCATAAGCATCCTTTAAGTTGTTGTAAACTGATGACCACTTATCCAGATACTCCTGAACCTCATTAATTTTCTTGTTAATCTTTGTGATTTCCTCCTTCTTTTCCTCAATCTGGTTAAGGTAATCCTGTAGGTCGTGAGCATTCTCGATGTTTGAGATGTTGTACTTCGCATTTAACTTTGCAAGCTTTTCTGCGTAATCGTCTGAGTCAAACTCGACAACAACTGCACCGGTCTCAACGTAGTCGCCAACCTCATAGTTTACCTTTGATACCTTGGTACCTGTGGTAACTGTTGAGGTGACTGACTGAGACTGACCTGCCGCCAGAGTACCTGTCACACTGACAGATGACTGAAGGTCCATCACCTCCACTCCTGTGGTGATTGTCTGAGCCTCCTCTACTTCAAACTTAGGCTTGCTGAAAAACTTCACCTTTACAAAACTACCTGCTGCAATCAGCAGAATTAAAATAATACATAATAGCTTATGTCCTTTTATAAACGAACCAACTCGGCGCAAAAAGTATTTGAACTTGCCATTTTTCTTTGGCTCATTTAATGCGTCCTTCGACATTTCCCTTCCTCCTAGTCTTTCTTTAATTTTATTTGCTCAGACTATGATAAAGGCTAGAAAAATCAATGTAAATGGACTTCACGAGACATTCAGAAAAGTTCAGATAGCATTCACATTTCATAGGGGAAAAGGGTGATTTGCTGGGTGTTTTATCGCATGAGTGCTATGAAAACCTTTAGTTTCGTTGGATAGCGATAAAATATCTCTAATTTGGAAGGAATTTTATCGCTGGAAGTTTGGGAAACGAAGATTCCTCGTTGCGTTGCGATAATCCAGGAAAAAAAAGTCTAGAATCTTATCGCATGACGAATGAATTATAAGCATTTCAAGATTATCCTGTGATAAAGGTTTGAAACCATAGAAGTAGATACAATAGAGAACATGATAAAACGTTACAATAAACTATGTATATATTGTGAAGACTATCGATATAACTTTCAGAGGAGGTAAAATCCGTCTCAGTTGGACTTCAATGAATTTGAAGTAGTGTGGAATGATTTGGAGGAAAGATATTAATGAGAAAGAAATCAGTATTAGCATTCATGATGGCAATGACATGGATGTTACATAACAATTAACTGATTCTGAAAAAGAAAGTCTTAAGGATAACGAACTGCATTTACGTGTAGAAACTATTGGTAATATACCTGAAAACTCTGTGCAAGCGGTTGCTGGTAATGTAAAGGATAGCAATGATGAGTATATTAATACAGCTGCTAAAGGTGATTCTAGTGGTATAGTTGCTTTTTATGGAACTAGCTATGCAGCATACAGAAGTGTTGCAGATGGCGTGTATACTGATGATGAGAACTGGCGTAAATTTAATGAAGAGGATGGTATTGAATACAATGCTATCCTCTTTTTGTAAAAAGAATGTTTATCACACCTAAGCTTGCTAGTCCTGGCAGGGGCTTCCTTTTCATATATAGAAATAGTATGATAATAATGCGCGTAGATAATAATATGTAGCTTATTTATCGCACGAAGGGAGAATGTGTAATGGATGATGTGTTAGGAGCAATTGATGTGGTGAAGGCGCTTATATCAATAATTGGTTTAACTCTATTTGGGATGTTTGGCTTTTATTATGCCATGAAGAAGAACGAGCTAGAACTTTTGCTGGCTGGTGAGAAAACCAGGAAAATGCATGATTTAGGCATACTTTTTTGTACTTGTGTTTTTTGCGGTATTTTTAATTTTATAATTGGTATAACTGACGGATTTTTTCTCAAGTTTGAAAATTTATATCTGTTTTTATTCTCTGGTATAGTATGCTTGATAGGTTATGTGATTTGTTCTTTTATGACCATCCGAAAAAAGAAACATTATAAATGGTTTTCATTAGGTGAGGACGCCTTTTCAATCTTACTGGTTGTACTTGTTGGTGCTTTAGCATCATGGGTTGATTTCGCTGCTACAACTATTCTTTATTGTAAAAAGAATAATATATTAGAAGATGAAACTATAAAGACATTGTTAGCTACCCCTTTCATAGAACTTGTTAAAACAATAGATTTACAGACTTCTCTGTGGATTTGTCTTGGCATAACAGTAGTGGAAGGTCTAATTATAACAATTATGCTTTTAAATTTGTCACTTGGTGATTCTACAATCCAGCTTACGATGTATGACGGTGATGGAAATGTGGTAAAGGATCACGTCTATGTTTATTCACGCATTGGAAAGCGACTTATGTGTGGTGATTCTCCTAGAATGGCTACTTCTTATAAGCATATATATTCCGTTTCCTTAGATGATATATATAAAAATGAAAAGAACGCCTTTAATTTCTACTACATGTCTGAGGAAGAAAGAAAACATGAAGAAGAACTAAAGGAAAAGAAAGCTCAGGAAAAAGCAAAGAAAAAGAAAGAAAAGCTGGAGAAAAAGGAAGAGCAGCGAGAGACAAAGGAAATAGAAAAAGCCAAGAAAGCATGGCTCAAAGCTCAAGAAAAGAAGGCAAAGAGTAAAAATAATTGGATCCCTAAGATAGCTATAAAAGGAATAAAATTCTGGGTAAAGGGTGATGGCGACGACTTCGAGAATCCAGATGAGTTAGAAAATACAGATGATGTAAAAGATGAAGTAACTTCACAGGAAAATAAAGAACAATAATACAAAGGAGGCGGCAATCACCGCCTCCATATTTTTACTATTTTTTGTCGTATTCACCGTACTCGCAACCAATGTTGTAGGCTTCCATATCGTCTACTAATTCCCATTTAAATTCGGCTTTCTTGCCAGATTCACCATCGTTGGTCTTTAGTATTTTCTTGTAGAGCTTTATTTCGCCTGTTCCATTGCCACCGTTCCAAAGATTGTTGTGAAGTTTCTCGCCGTTTGGAGCTTCGTAATTAATCAGTAGCATATCCTTTTTCAGGCAGGTGATTTCCACCTCCATCTTGGCAAGAGGTGTCTCCTGAACCACATGCCAGGTGAGCTTGTCCTCGCCTTCTTCACAGTTGAACTCTGTCTTAGTGAGAGTCCAAAAATGAGAGAAGTTGAATTCGAAAGGCTGACCTTCATACCAGAAAGCGCCTAAAATTACATTGTCAAAGGTCTTACCTGTGCGAATCTTTGGACGTCCTCCACCTATGTCAAAGGCTGTGTTCTGAAGCCACTGACCTGTGAGTTTACTTTTGATATGTGAGCTGGCAAGCCACAGCCATGGTGAGGTGAAATCCTTTCCCCAGTTTTTGTCAGCGTAGCCGTAGCAGGTGTCCATATCCACCACGTATTCCACTCCATCCAAAATAACCGAGCCATTATAGAAGGTCTTCATACCTTCAGCGTGCCAGAACATTTCAAAGGCATCAAGCTCACGAGAAGCCCAGCTTGCGCCGTAGCCTACATTAAAGGCAATGTTTTTTTCAATGTTCAGATCCCAGACCATTTTTCCGGCATCGCACATCCACTCTGGGTGAGCAGCAGCATCCTCAGCAGTGACCTCCACCATTCCAAGAGTGCGGCTTTCAGATAGGAAGCAGTCCCCGGCATTAATCTGGAAAGGAGCATCCTCCTTAATCTTTACCTGAGTCCAGCCAAAGAACCTGTGAAGCTGCCTGGCATTCTCGCCCCAGCAACCAGCCTTAATCATCATATAGGATGGTTTTACCTTGCTCTCTTTATTTTCAGGAAGCTGGCCAAACACAGGCTCCTTCCCTCCAAGCTCAGGATTTATTGTGAAAAATTCGATAAAGAAAGCCTTCTCCTCACCTGTTTCCTTATTGTGACCAGTAAAGCTGTGCCACCACCAATCATAGCCCTCCGCAGCCAGGGCACCCTTCAGCATAAAACTATCGCGCCCCAAGTCAGAGTGATTGAAGTTGTGCTCTATCAGAGTATCTTTTACGTCAAGACCATTAATTTTTCCCAACACGGTTTCTTCCAACTGACTAAGTTTCTCTTTAACCATTGTAACCCCCTTTAAAACCTGTTATTTTCTTCCTCTTATCAAATGATATATCCCCAGTATAATCCCCCTTACCAATGCAAACACCAGGAACATCAGCATAAAGCCCCAGACACCAAAGACTATGTCAGCGAATTCCATGGAGCCGGTTTTGCTGATTTTCTGGGCTATTTCTATGGCAAAGGTCAGCAGGACAATTAACGTAAATACGTATATCCAGGAAATGACCAGTACGTGGTTTCTCTTTGCCAGGATGGTAAAGAGTGGATGGATGATAAATACCATGGCCATGCCGATGACTCCAATAACGATAAAGTGGAGCTCCTTATCCGAAAAATTGGCCTCGTATGCGTCATTCAAGGACAAAATGTACTCATGAGCATTATAAATTATGTCTAAAATGCTATATAAAAATGTGTTCATAATTTGTCTCCTATGTGTTAAAATTTTCCCTAGAAGTATAAATAAGCACTATCTTTGTGAGCATTTCGCTCATGTTTCCACAAGGAATTCAAGCTTATTTCAGAACGAAATTTATTATCAGGGAGGATAGTATCATATGGGTAATGTATTAGTGGCTCAATCAGGCGGCCCAACAGTGGCCATCAACGCTAGTCTGGCTGGCGTAATTGAGGGGACTTTAGGGTCTCGCTATGATAAAATTTATGGTTCCATCAATGGCATTCTTGGAATAAAGAATGACAATGTTATTGACTTAATTTCTATTGTAGCAAATGATCCTCGTTTTCTAAAGCGTCTTAAAACAACTCCTGCAATGTATCTTGGCTCATGCCGTTACAAACTTCCTAGCGTAGACTCGAACGATCCTGTATATGACACCTTATTCAAGCAATTTAAGAAGTACGATATCGAAGCATTCTTCTATATTGGTGGCAATGATTCAATGGATACTGTTGACAAGCTTTCTGCTTATGCAGCAAAGATTGGTTCAGACATCAGATTTGTTGGCGTTCCAAAGACTGTAGACAACGACCTTTGTGTGACAGACCACACACCAGGCTTTGGTTCAGCAGCAAAGTACATCGCTACTTCTACTATGGAGGTAATTTTCGACGCACAGATTTACGACAATCCTAGTGTTACCATCATCGAGGTAATGGGGAGAGATGCCGGCTGGCTTACAGCTGCAACAGCTCTTGCAAAGACAGAGTGTTGCGACGGTCCTGATCTCATCTATTTGCCAGAGGTAGCCTTTGATAAGGACAAATTCATTGCAGACTTAGAGGCACTTCTCAAAGAAAAGACAAATATCGTTGTTGCTGTTTCTGAGGGAATTAGAGATGCCAATGGCGAATACATTTCTGCATCTACAGGCACACTTGACAACTTCGGACATGCTCAGCTTTCAGGTGCAGGCAAGACTTTGGAATTCCTTGTTAAGGAAAGACTTGGTGTTAAGGTTCGCTCAATCGAGGTTAACGTACTTCAGAGAGCGGCTGCTCACATGTGCAGTCTCACAGATATCAACGAGTCTGAGGCAATTGGCAGAAAGGCAGTAGACATTGCTGAGGAAGGTGTTACCGGCGCAATGGTAACAATGGAGCGCATCAGCAATGCACCTTACGAAATCAAATTTGATTATGCTAAGATTCACGATATAGCAAACGAGGCAAAGGAAGTTCCACAAAACTGGATTAACTCAGAGCACAATGGAGTTACCAGCGACATGGTAATGTACCTCAAGCCGCTGGTTATCGGTCTTCCTGACGTAGAGTACAAGGACGGACTTCCAGTATACGTTTCTCGTGATAATTAAATACTAGATTGCATTCCAAAATAATCTGTTGTAATCATATTCTTCTAATTGGGTAAGCACTTTTCGAGCGTGGGAATATTGATTGCGATTTATGGAAATTACGCAGACTTTACTGGCGCCGTTGTAGCTTCTTCTCCTGTAGAGAGGCACACGGTGCCATTTTTTTGAGAACGGAACAGACTGTTCCAAAAGTAATTCTGTGGTGCGATTAGAGACAAAACGATTAGTTATTTCACAGAGTACAACATCCTTACCGATGTTCTTGGATATCTTAGGTTTTCTTTTCATAACTCGCCCCCCCTAGATAACTATCCTACAACTACAAAATACCAGATGTTGTGGTTGCAGACAATGTAGTTCACAATATCTTCAAAAAATGTTAATAATTAGTAACAGTTACATAATTAGTTTTATATTTGCCCGATAATGAAATAGTGATATAATTAAGAAACGAATTTCTAACTAATAATCGGAGGATAATTATGGTCAGTAAAAAACAGCGAGTACGTACTGTAATTTTAATTATTATTCTTGCAGCTGCTATTGTCGGCGGAGTTTTTGCTATTAGTTTTTTTAAAGGTGGAGTTACCTTCCCTTGGCAGTTGGCGAAGGAGGTGCCTGTAGTGGAGGAACCACAGGATGAACCTGCCACAGAGGAGCCTAAGCTTGTGGTGACTGAGAAGCCAAAGCCTGAGGAAAAGGTTGAAGAAAAAGTAGAAGAGACTGAGCCTGAAGAAACTCAGCCAGAGGAGGAAGTTGAGGAGATCAAAGCTGCCCAGACAGGTCAGAAGCTTGATTACTTTGGCGCCCTTTCTGTTGAGGACGGAAGACTTACAGATGCTGATGGCAATCAGGTACAGCTTGTGGGTGTCAGCTCACACGGCCTTAGCTGGTTCTCAGAGTTTATCACTGCTGATTCCATCAAGTCCCTTAGAGACAATTGGGGCATCAATACCATTCGTCTTGCTATGTACACCAGCGATTACAATGGCTATTGTGTGGGCGGAGAGGACAATCAGAAGGCTCTCAAGGAGAAGATTGATGAGGCTGTTAATGCTGCCACAGATAACGAGATGTATGTTATCATTGACTGGCACATTTTAAATGACAGCAACCCTAATGAATACAAGTCAGAGGCTATCCAGTTCTTTGGCGAGATGGTTCGTAAATACGAATCAAATGAAAATGTTATCTATGAAATTTGCAACGAGCCAAACGGTGATACTACCTGGCAGGACATCCAGGATTACGCTGAGGAAGTTATTCCGGTAATCAGAAATGTAAATCAGGATGCCATCATCCTTGTGGGCACACCAAAGTGGTCTAGCGATCTTGTCTCTGTGGAGGAGGATCCACTTGAGTACGACAACATTATGTATACCTTCCATTTTTACGGTGCTACACACAAGTCAAGCTCGCGCAATCAGCTGACATCAGCCCTTGACGAGGGACTTCCAGTATTTATTTCTGAGTACGGTTTTGTGTCTGCTGACGGTAACGGCTCTGTAGACAAAAAGGAAGCTACCAAGTGGATGGAGGTCATTGACGAATATGGTCTTTCAACCTGCATCTGGAACCTTTCTAATAAAGATGAGGGTTCAGCTTTAATCAATGCAGCTTCCGAGGCTAAGACTGATTGGGAATATGATGACCTTTCAGAGCAGGGACAGTATTTCTTTGATTTGATTTCCGATGGAGATTACAAGATAGAATCAACAGCTACAAAGTCTGAAGATGAAGAAGAATCAGAGGAAGAAGACGAAACTGAGAATACTGATAAGTCAAAGACTTCAGATGACTCAAAAGAAACAGTTAAAAAATCCAATGACAAAAAGTCAGAGGTAAAAAATAAAAAGCACTAGGAGAACAAAAGATAATGACAACTAATGAGAAAATCGCAGCATTGCGTAATTTAATGAAGGAAAGAGGAATTGATATGTACCTCATTCCTACAGACGATTTTCACTCATCAGAATATGTAGGTGAGCACTTCAAGGCCCGTAGCTTTATCACAGGCTTCACAGGCTCAGCAGGAACTGCTGTAATCACAATGGAGGAGGCACATTTGTGGGCCGATGGACGTTACTTCGTTCAGGCTGCAAAGCAGATTGCAGGCTCAGAGGTGACCTTGGAGCGTATCGGTGAGCCAGGAGTTCCTGAGGTTGAGGAGTTCATCGAAAAGAACTTTAAGGATGGCGGACGCTTAGGCTTCGATGGCCGTTGTGTTTCAGCAAAGAATGCAGCAAAGTATTTTGATATTGCCCGTGAAAAGGGTGGCGAGCTTGCCACCACAGAGGATTTGGTGGACCTTATCTGGGAGGACAGACCAGCTCTTCCAAAGGCTACTACTTGGGTTCTCGCAGATGAATTTTCCGGCGAGAGTATGCAGGCAAAGATTTATCGCATCCGTGAAGAGATGAAGAAAAAAAAGGCTGACGCACATCTTGTTAGCAGCCTTTATGACATTGCATACATTTTAAATATCCGTGGAAATGACATTGAAAACGTACCTGTTTTCCTTTCATTCCTTCTTATCACAGATGACAGCATCATCCTCTTTACAGACACTACAAACTGGCCTGAGGAGGTTATGAGCTATCTCAACGACAACAGCGTTAAGCTTTATCCATACGATATGATTTACCACTATCTCCAGAGCGCAGATTTGGCAGATAGAAGAGTGCTTCTTGATCAGTCAATTGTAAATTACAATATGATTAAGGCCCTTGAGGGTTCAGCTAAAATCGTTGACGACAAGAACCCTTCAGAGCTTATGCGTGCCGTTAAAAATGAGACTGAAATCAAGAACACAAGACTTGCTCATCTTAAGGATGGCGTAGCCTGCACAAAGGCTATTAAGTACATCAAGGAGAATATCGGCAAGAAGACAATGACAGAAATCGACGTTGCTGATTATTACGAGGCTCGCCGTAGAGAGCAGGAGAATTTTGTAGACCTTTCCTTCGATACAATTGCTGCTTATGGTCCAAATGCAGCCATGATGCACTACAGCGCAAAGCCAGGCTCAGAGGCTACATTAAAGCCAGAGGGATTTTTACTTGTTGATTCAGGTGCTCATTTCCTTGAGGGTACTACAGACATCACACGTACAATTGCTCTTGGAGAGCTTACACAGCAGATGAAGGAGTACTACACAGTAGTCCTTCGTTGCCATTTGAGACTCCTTGCAGCCAACTTCCCTAAGGGAGTTACAGGTGCAAATCTTGACGTGCTTTCACGCGGTCCAGTTTGGGATATGGGACTTGATTATCGCTGCGGTACAGGTCACGGCGTTGGTCACGTACTTAACGTTCACGAGGGTCCAAACCGTTTCCATTGGAGAGTCCTTAAGGGCCAGAATTCTGCTGAAATCGTTCCAGGTATGATTACCACTGATGAGCCAGGTCTCTACATCGAGGATGGCTTCGGTATTCGTATTGAAAACGAGCTTCTCTGCGTGGCAGGTGAGACTACAGAGTACGGTGATTTCCGCCACTTTGAGTCTATTACATACTGCCCAATCGACCTTGATCCAGTTATTCCAGAGATGATGACTGAGGCAGAGAAAAAGACACTTAATGAGTATCACGCAATGGTTAGAGAAAAGCTAAGACCATACCTTAGCGAAGAGGAGTATGCATGGCTGGAGAAAGAGACTAGGGATATCTAGTTTTTAATGAACAGCCATTTGCAAAACTAGGCCTGCGGGAGCATGAAAAACTTGGATATGGCTGTGGATTAGAGGATTATATATGAGCAAATTATTATTAATGGATGGCCATAGCATCCTAAACCGTGCATTCTATGGTTTACCAGATTTAACTAATAGCGCCGGAGAACACACCGGCGCAATTTTTGGTTTCATAAATATGATGCTGAAGTTCATAGAGGATGAGCAACCTGACAACTTTGCGGTTGCCTTTGATGTTCACGCCCCTACCTTCCGTCACAAAATGTACGATGCCTACAAGGGTACCAGAAAGCCTATGGCTCCAGAGCTTAAGGAGCAGGTGCCTCGTATGCAGGAAATGCTAAAGGCTATGGGAGTTCCTGTAATCACAATGGAGGGCTGGGAGGCTGATGATATCCTTGGTACTCTTTCACGTATAGGTGAGGAAAAGGGCTTTGATGTCACCATCGTTTCTGGAGACAGGGACTTGCTTCAGCTTGCCACTGAAAAGGTAAAGATTTCCATTCCAAAGACTAAGAAAACCGGTACAGAAATTGAGCAGTACTATGCTAAGGATGTGCAGGATTTATATGGTGTTACACCAAAACAGTTCATTGATGTAAAGGCTCTTATGGGCGATGCCAGCGACAACATTCCAGGTGTGGAAGGCATCGGCGAAAAGACTGCTTCTGCACTGATTGCTCAGTATGGTTCCATTGAGGAGTGTCATGCTCACATTGATGAGCTCAAGCCACCTAGAGCATCCAAGAATCTGGCTGCTCAATGGGACATTGCAGTCCTTTCCAAAGAACTTGCCACCATCAATCTCAATGCTCCAATTGAGCTTGAGGAGGGTAGCACAAAGCTTGGTAACCTTTTCACAGAGGAGGCTTATTTACTTTGCAAGCAGTATGAGCTAAAGAAGCTCCTTCCTCGCTTTGAAACCACCGAGACTGCAAAGGTACAGGATAATACCTCTGAAACCTTTAACCGTATATACGAATTATCTCAGGTTGAGGAATTCTTTGATAATGTTAAAAAAGCTGGCAAGGATTTTGTAGGTGCCAGCATTATGGCAGGCGAGGATAAGGTTATTAAGGGCGCAGCTCTTTCTGTAGGCGATGCTACTATTTATGTGGATTGCCAGGGCTTTATCACTCCAGATTATCTTGTTCATAAGCTTATGGAAACAAGCAAGGCAGGAGTTCAACTTTGCTTCTGGAATCTAAAGGATGTTATGCACTTGATTTTTGACATTCTCAGTCCAGAAGAAAAGATAGCTGTCCTTGAAAAGGGTGGAAAGGCAGAAATCTTCCCTACAGCTGTGGATGTGGCAGTTGCTGCATATCTTTTGAACCCTACCAAAAACGAATACACTGCAGATGATGTGGCAAACGAGATGCTTGGAATTATTATTCCGGCCCAGGCAGATTTGTTTGGTAAGACAAAGCTTAGCGTTGCCCTTTCAGATGACAGCTTCATCGATGCAGTCACTACCTATGCCTGCTACAACGCCTATGTGGCTTATGCAGCCTTTGGAAAGGTGATAGAAGAAATCAAGGCGGAGGGTATGCTTGATATCTACGAGAAAATCGAGATGCCTCTTACCTACACCTTGTTTGATATGGAGCTTCAGGGCATTGCTATGGATGCAAAGGCTCTAGCAGAGTTTGGCGATAAGCTTTCAGTTCGTATATACGAATTAGAGCAGAACATTTATAAGCAGGCTGGGGAGGAGTTCAATATCAACTCTCCAAAGCAGCTTGGAGTTATTCTTTTTGAAAAGCTTGGTATCCAGGGTGGCAAAAAGACAAAGACAGGATATTCAACGGCGGCAGACGTGTTAGAGGAACTTTCTGCCACAAATCCTATAATTTGTGATATATTAGAGTACAGACAACTTACAAAGCTGAAGAGCACCTATGTTGAGGGTCTGGCAGGCTGTCTTGACGAGGATGGACGTATTCGTTCTACCTTTATGCAGACTGTTACAGCCACTGGACGAATCAGCTCCACAGAGCCAAATCTTCAAAATATTCCTATCAGAATGGAGCTTGGACGAGAGATACGTAAGGTATTCCATCCAAAGGAGGACTGTGTATTCCTAGATGCAGATTATTCCCAGATTGAACTGAGAGTTTTGGCTCATATGTCTGGCGATGATAATCTGATTAAGGCCTTCCAGGCAGGGCAGGATATTCACCGTTCCACAGCTTCACTGGTGTTTAACACACCATTTGATGAGGTCACTGATTTGCAACGTCGCAGTGCCAAGGCAGTCAACTTTGGTATTGTTTACGGTATCAGCGCCTTTGGTTTGGCAAAGGATATAGGTGTTGGCAGAAAGGAAGCCCAGGAGTACATCGATAATTACTTTGTGGCTTATCCAAAGATGCACCAGTTCCTGGAGGGGCTTAAGACTTCTGCAAAGGAGACAGGCTATGCTACCACAATGTATGGCAGACGTCGTCCAGTGCCAGAGCTTGCTTCTTCAAACTTCATGACTCGCCAGTTTGGTGAGCGTGTGGCTATGAATTCTCCAATTCAGGGAACCGCTGCGGACATTATTAAAATCGCAATGGTAAACGTCCATGATGCACTTTTGAAGCAGGGCTTAAAGTCAAAGCTTCTCCTTCAGGTTCACGATGAGCTTCTTGTGGAGACCTATGAGTCAGAGCGCCCACAGGTGGAAAAGCTTATAGCTGAGGAAATGGAGAACGCAGCGAAGCTGTCTGTGAAGTTAGAGATAGATATGAATTCAGGAAAAACATGGGATGAAGCACACTGAGAAAGGCTTCCCCGACATCAAGCCTTCCCCTTGAGGGGAAGGGGGACCGCGTTAGCGGTGGATGAGGTGTCCTGTTTTTCATATAAAGGGAGTATAACCACTACATTACAGGAGGATGAAAAAATGGATTTTCCAAGAAAACAAATCAAAGCAAATGCCAGAGCTGCACTTTCAGCTAACTACTGGCCAGTAGTAGGTATTCTGCTGTTAGGAGGATTTTTAGCCTCTGCTGTTTCAGTTATTGCGTCAATACCATCTTATGTATCAACATTTTCAGCTCTTGCAGTTGGTTCTTATCCTGATGGAGCAACTACCGGAAGCACTATTACTACAGTGTTATCAGTTGTAGGTGTTTTGCTGGCTATCATTTTTCAGGTAGGCATTTCAAGGTTTGCATATCTTGTTTATCGTGGAGAAGAACCAGATGTAGCTAATCTTTTTGTTGCTTTTAAGGGTAACAATTTCCCACGTGTATTAGGCGGTATGCTTCTTGTTATGCTTTATACATTCCTTTGGAGCTTACTGTTTTTAATTCCAGGTATCATCAAGTCATATCAGTACTATATGATGCCTTACCTTCTTGTGGACAGACCTGACCTTTCAATCAAGGAGTGCTTTGCTATGTCTAAGCAGATGACAGATGGCCACAAATGGCATTTGTTTGTATTGGATATAAGCTTCATCGGATGGGCTATTCTTGCTTGCTTTACAGTTGGTATTCTTGATATTTTCTATGTGGTACCTTACCAGACTCTTGCACAGGCAGGTGCTTATGACTATCTCAAGAGAACACGTATGCCACAGCCAGTTCAGCAGGGACCAGTGTTCCAGTCTGCAACCTATGAGGCAAACTATACTGAGACAAACTACACTGAGACAACAAGTGAGTCTCAGGATACATGGCAGCAGCCAGAAGTAGAAGATAACGATAACATTTTTGACGAGTAGAATATGAAATTTATTGGAATTACAGGGGGCATCGGCGCTGGCAAAAGCACGGTGCTCTCTTTGCTAAAGGAAAATTTTAATTGCAAAGTAGTGCTTGCCGATGAAGTGGCAGCAGAGCTTTTGACTCCGGGACATCTTTGCCTTGAACAGGTGGCCAGTTTGCCATGGCCAGAGTCCATTCTTACAGAGGCTGGAGAAATCAACAGACCACTTATGGCGAAATACATGTTTGCCTCTGACAGTCTGAGAGAGCAGGTAAATGAAATTGTTCACCCTGCTGTAGAAAAAGAAGTACTAAATCAAGTAGAAATCGAAAGAGAAAAACACAATATAGAGTATTTTTTCTTGGAAGCTGCATTGCTCATAGAATGTGGATATGGTAAACTTGTGGATGAGATGTGGTATATCTATGCAAGCCCAGAAGTCCGCACAGAGAGGCTTATGAGCTCCCGTGGATATTCCAGAGAACGCATAGAAAAAACCTTGCAGGTTCAGCGTTCAGATGCAAGCTTCAGAGAGCATTGCGACCATGTTATAGATAATAGTGGCACCAAAGAAGAAACACTTATTCAGCTTAGAAGCTTACTAGACTGAGCCTTCCCCTTGAGGGTAGAGACAATGCTTTAGCGTTGTCTGCCACCCCGGCGAGGGGGAAGGGGGACCGCGCTAGCGGTGGATGATGTGTCATAATACATACTAAAGGGGAAGTATTCATGGAAAAGAAGGATATTGTATTTGGCTTGGATATTGGTACCAGAAATGTCATTGGTACCGTAGGATATTTGGAAGGGGAAGAATTTCACGTTATCGCACAGACTCTTCGTGAGCACGATACACGTGCCATGCTTGATGGTCAGATTCACGACATCGGGCGTGTAGGTGCCACCTGTGACGAGGTAAAGAAGGAGCTGGAGCAGATGACTGGCTTCACACTCACAGAGGTTTGTATAGCTGCCGCTGGTCGTGTACTTCGCACAGTTACCACCCACGTTGAGATGGAATATCCTGAGGAGACTGTTGTTACAGGCGAGGATTTGCACACTCTTGATATGCTTGGCATCGAACAGGCAGGCAAGGAAATCAAGGGTGATGAGGATAAAAAATATAAGTTCTTCTGTGTAGGTTATTCTACAGTGAAGTACTATTTAAATGGAGATGTTTTCTCATCTCTTGAGGACCACAAGGCTGATGTAATCGGTGAGGACATCATCGTTACCTTCCTTCCAGAGGATGTTGTTGATGGTCTTTATGCAGCAGTTGGCAAAGCAGGCCTTACAGTTGCCAATCTTACCTTGGAGCCTATAGCAGCTATCAATGTTGCTATTCCACTTAATTTCAGAATGCTTAATATTGCCCTTATTGATGTGGGCGCAGGTACATCCGATATCTGTGTCACCAGAGATGGCAGTATCATTGCCTACGGTATGATTCCAATGGCTGGTGATGAGCTGACAGAGGTTCTTGTTCACGAGTTCCTGGTTGACTTTGCAACAGCAGAGCAGATTAAGCGTGCTTCTACTGAGGGTGGGGACATTACCTATGAGGATATCATGGGTATCAGCCACACCATCAAGTCTGAGGAGGTTTACAAGCTGACAGATCCTATCATGGAGAAGATTGCCAGCGAGGTAGCTTCAAAGATTAAAGAGCTCAACGGTGACAAGTCTGTTTCGGCAGCCTTTGTTGTTGGTGGCGGTGGCAAGATTCATGGCTTTACAGAAGCCCTTGCCAAGGACTTAAAGATTGTTGAGGAACGTGTTGCTCTTCGTGGCGAGGAAGTTATGAAGAACATCACATTTGAGCAGGAGGATATTCAGAAGGATTCGCTTCTTGTTACTCCTATCGGTATCTGCTTGAATTACTACGAGACAAAGAACAACTTCATCATGATTCACTTCAATGGTGAGATGATGAAGCTTTACGATAATGGACAGCTTACAATCGTCGACGCTGCTATGCAGGCAGGCTTTTCTGCAGATCAGCTCTTCCCTCGCCGTGGCCGTGAGATTAACTTCACAGTCAATGGGGTTGCCCGCATGATTCGTGGTACTGAGGGTGAGTCTGCAATTGTAAAGATGAACGGCAAGACAGTTGGAATCAACACTCCATTGGAGTTCAACTGCGATATCGAGCTTACACCTTCTACAATTGGTGAGGGCGGCAACGGTACTATCGCTGATTTGGCAGAGTACACCACCGAGTACCTTTACTTTACAGTTTGTGGTCACCGCGTAAAGTGTCCAAAGTTTGTTGAGGTCAATGGTTCTATGGAGCCATCCACCTACCAGATTAAGGATGGGGATGTTGTTGAGACTCGCCCATTCTACACAGTTGGTCAGTTGGCAGAGTTCATGGATGTTTCAATTGATGAGCGTTATGAGATTTTGGTAAACAATCGACCATCCACTCTGGACTCTCTTGTATATGAAAACTTTGTCATCGATTGGACCACCACTTCACCTGTTGCCTATGCAGGTGAGTACCTGGCTGATGATGAGGAGCTACCAGATAATTACATCTCAGTTCCAGAACAGCAGGAGACTGTATCAGATGTTCACACCAAGATGAAAATCGATATGGTGGATATGCCAATCACAATAAATGGCAAGAAGATGGTCCTTTCTGGAAAGAAGGATTACATATTTGTTGATGTGTATAATGTCATCAACTTTGACCCTAGCGAAAGCAATGGACGCCCACTTGTTATCAAGATAAACGGAGAGAAGTGTGGCTATTCCGATGAACTTCATGAGAATGACGAGGTTGAGGTTTACTGGTCTGAAAACTAGGCTTCCCCTTGTCTAAGCCTTCCCCTTGAGGGTAGAGACAATGCTTTAGCGTTGTCTGCCACCCCGGCGAGGGGGAAGGGGGACCGCTTTAGCGGTGGATGAGGTGTAATTCCTATAAGTTATATAGAAAGAAGATTATTTAGTAATATGGATTTTTTTAGTATTGCAAGCGGCAGTAGCGGCAACTGCATTTGTGTTGGCGATGACAGCACACATGTAATGATAGATGCAGGTATTTCAGGAAAGCGCATTGAGGCGGGGATGAATCAATATGATTACACCACCGCCGATGTGGCTGGCCTACTGGTCACACATGAGCATTCAGACCATGTGTCAGGGCTGGGAGTAATTGCCCGCAAATACCACATTCCAATTTATGCCACCGCTGCTACCATTAGGGCGATACGTTCTATGAAAAGCCTCGGGGCTATTGACGATACTTTGTTTCACGTCATAAGGCCAGACGAGGATTTTTTCTTGGGTAGTCTTAAGATACATCCTTTTCATATCAGCCACGACGCGGCAGACCCAGTTGCATATAGAATTGAAAATGAGAAATCTAAGGTTGCAGTATGTACAGACTTAGGTTATTATGATGGCTATATTGTGGAAAATTTAACAGGCTTGGATGCTATGCTTTTGGAGGCAAATCACGACATTCACATGCTGGAGGTGGGAGCTTACCCATATCCTTTGAAGCAGCGAATTCTTGGCAATTACGGCCACCTCTCCAACGAAGCCAGCGGAAAGCTGTTAAGCTCAGTTCTGCATGATGATATTAAGCACGTGTTCTTGGGCCATCTCAGCCATGAGAACAATTATCCAGATTTGGCTTACGAGACTGTTCGCCTCGAGGTCACTATGGACGAAACCACCCCATATGACGCTAAGGATTTCAACATCACTGTAGCGTCACGTACCGAGGTTTCCGAGAGAGTCATTGTGTAATAAGCAGGTACTTCACAAGCCTGCATAGTATAGAAGGAGATTTCATATGGAAAACAAAGTAGTTATCACAGTTGTTGGCAAGGATACAGTTGGTATTATTGCTCGTATTTGTACTTATTTAGCTGGGAACGGCGTGAATGTCCTTGATATTTCACAGACAATTGTTCAGGGCTTCTTCAACATGATGATGATAGTTGATATTAATGCAGCTACAAAGTCTTTTGGTGATATTCAGAAGGATCTTGAGGCTCTCGGTGAGGAAATCGGAGTTCAGGTTAAGGCTCAGAAGGAAGAAATCTTCGAGAAGATGCATCGTTTATAAACAGGGGGTCTCCATGGTAAATATTAAAGAAGTAATCGAAACAAATAAAATGGTTGAGGAGCAGACCCTGGATGTCCGCACCATCACCATCGGCATTAGCCTTCTGGAGTGCATTGACTCAGATTTAAATAAGGTTAATGAAAACGTATATAACCGCATCACCACTGTAGCTAAGGATTTGGATAAGGTAGCTATGGAAATCGAGCGCGACTATGGTATTCCAATCGTAAACCGCCGTATTTCAGTTACCCCAATTGCCCTTATTGGTGGCGCTGCTTGCAAGAAGCCAGAGGATTTCGTCACACTGGCTCATACACTTGACCGTGCAGCTGAGGCTGTAGGTGCTAATCTCATTGGTGGCTATTCTGCCCTTGTTTCTAAAGGTATGACCACAGCAGATGAGATGCTTATTCGTTCTATTCCACAGGCCCTTTGCGAGACAAACAGGGTTTGTAGTTCTGTTAATTTGGCTTCCACAAAGACTGGTATTAATATGGATGCAGTTCGCCTTATGGGAGATATTCTTCTTCAGGTGGCAGACCGCTCAAAGGACCGCGATTCTGTAGATTGCATGAAGCTTGTAGTATTCTGCAACGCTCCAGATGACAACCCATTTATGGCAGGTGCTTTCCACGGTGTTACTGAGGCAGACGCTATCATCAATGTAGGTGTTTCTGGCCCAGGTGTTGTTAAGAAGGCCCTTGAGAAGGTTCGTGGTGAGAGCTTCGAGGTCCTCTGCGAGACCATCAAAAAGACTGCATTTAAGGTTACCCGTGTGGGACAGCTTGTTGCCCAGGAGGCTTCTAAGCGCCTTGGCATTCCATTTGGAATTATTGATTTATCACTTGCTCCAACACCAGCTATCGGCGATTCAGTTGCAGATATCCTCTGTGAAATCGGTCTTGAGTACGCTGGTGCACCAGGTACTACAGCAGCCCTCGCTATGCTTAACGACCAGGTTAAGAAGGGCGGAGTAATGGCAAGCTCATACGTAGGTGGTCTTTCAGGTGCATTTATTCCTGTATCAGAGGATCAGGGTATGATTAACTCAGTAGAGGCAGGTGCTATCACTCTTGAAAAGCTTGAGGCAATGACCTGCGTATGTTCAGTTGGTCTTGATATGATTGCTATTCCAGGCGACACTCCAGCTACTACCATCTCAGGTATGATTGCTGATGAGATGGCTCTTGGTATGGTAAACCAGAAGACTACAGCAGCTCGTCTCATTCCTGTTATCGGAAAGGGTGTGGGCGACACTGTAGAGTTTGGTGGATTATTTGGTTATGCACCGATCATGCCTGTGAATAAGTTCTCTTGTGCTGATTTCATCAACAGGGAGGGACGTATTCCAGCCCCAATTCATTCATTCAAAAACTAATATTTTTTCTATAAGAGGCGCCTCATTTGCCATCATGGATGACATATGAGACGTCCTTAGAGTAAAGATTTTGTCAGTTGAATAAAGAAAATAAAAATGAGAGTAACAACTTTCGTGTAAAATAGTTTTTGGCAAAACAAACAACGAAAGGAGCTGTTACTCTCATGTCTATTGTAGCATTATTAACTGAATTGGT
>JAEEGL010067906.1_pt1 | contig 21175 bp, 22 predicted proteins | sample 9134231 | NCBI WGS metagenome assembly JAEEGL01 (sample SAMN16246548, study PRJNA631951) | gut metagenome | biome: gut microbiome; feature: rumen; material: fiber-attached | host: Bos | place: Iran: Karaj | collected 2018-10 | reverse complement strand
TGGATTGATTTACGCCATGGAGGAAACTGCTGGCGTGATGGTCATGCGCAACAGCATGGTTGGCAACAACAGCCATAGACCGCTTTCCGTGGAAGAATTCCGTGGATTCGCCATCGCAGATCCGATAGCGCCATTGATTTTCATCAATACCAAAGACAGCAGGAATGCGCAGTTATTCACGCTTATTCATGAATTCGTCCATCTGCTTATCGGACACGGCGGAATCAGCGGAAATGATCTGCTTGAGAAAGCATCCAATAAAATCGAGCGCTATTGCAATCAAGTGGCTGCGGAATTTTTGGTGCCAGAAGACTTTTTGAGACAAAACTGGCCAGATGAAATACGTGGCATTGAAGAACTTTACCAGGTAATTAAAAAGTTGGGCAAGCGTTTCCATGTCAGTGGCATGGTGATGATTATCCGTTGCCGTTATCTGGATTTGATTTCAGAATTGGTTGCCAGCCAATTATGGGAGAAAGAGCTTGCGGCTATTCAGAAAGCAAAGGAAAATTCGGGAGGACGCGGTGATCCCTACAAGACAATGCTTAATAGAATTAGTCCGTTGTTCGCAAGGACAATCATTTATCAGGCCGAGGCAGATGAAATACAGTTGGGAGATGCTTACGATCTGTTGAATGTGAGGAATCACAAAGCCATGAAAGAACTGGCGCAGAGGTTGGGGATAGACTGATGAGCTGGTTGCTGGATTCCAACATTTTCATACAAGCTGCGAATGACTACTACCATTTTGGCATTTGCCCTGGCTTTTGGGATTGGCTTTTGCAGCATACGACTGAAATTCGTTCTGTGGAAAAAGTTCAAGAGGAAATCATGAACAAAGAGGATGACTTGTCTGCATGGTGTAAAGACAAGTTGCCAGATGGATTCTTTATACCCCCTGATGAAGGAATATATCAGCGACTCCGTGAAATTACCGCTTATGTCAAAGCCTTGCCTTCACCATACGACCTGAAAAAGAAAAATAAATTTCTGTCAGGTGCAGATACCATGCTCTTGGCGACGGCAATGCAAACAGGGGATGTGATTGTCACCCATGAAAAGGATGACCCTCGTTCCCATAACAAAATTTATCTGCCGCAAATAGCCAACTATTTTCATGTCCAACATACAAGGCTTTTTGATGTCATGCACCAATTGGATGCAAGGTTCATTCAAGATAATTCATAATTTGTTGCTACGCTGAACTACAAGCCTAAACTTAAGCTTATAGACTAAAGATTAAAGCTTAAAGCAAATACATCACTAACCACTAATCACTAATCTGCGATGCAGCCATTTAGAACCGCGTGGTGGTGATCATACTACAGCCGTGGTGTGGAGCGTAGCGCAACTCACGGTAAGCAAAATACCCAATAGAACCGCGTTAGCGGTGACTGGACCCTGTGGACGTGGGTGCTAACCCACGGAAATGTAATACACCATATTGAACCGCGTTAGCGGTGGCAGGATTCCAAGCCGCTTTCGCGGAGCATAAAGCCTAAAGCCAAAAGATTAAAGTATTTAACCATAAGCCATTGGCCATTAGCCATAAGCACCGCCTTTGGCGGCAGTCGGCCAGGCGGCGAAGCATTTCTGTGTAATTTGTGTGATCTGTGGTTTCTAAATCATTGAATTTTCGTGTCTTTTCGTGGTTTTCGTGGTTTCTAATCGACTGTAAATTTAGCATTATGCATTATGCATTGTAATCAGTATCCACTGATTAGCATTATTATTCCGGTTTATCAAGTCGAGAAATATCTGGACAAATGCCTTGATTCCGTCGTAAACCAAACATACACCAATCTGGAAATCATTCTTGTTGACGATGGTTCTCCCGATAACTGCCCGGACATGTGTGATGCATGGATGTCGCGGGATCCACGAATCAACGTCATCCATCAACCGAACGGTGGCCTCTCGCGTGCTCGCAATGCAGGCCTGAAAATTGCCATTGGTGAGTTCATCGGTTTTGTCGATAGTGACGACTGGATTGAAGCAGATATGTTTGAGCTTCTAATATCTGCAATTATGGAGACTGATGCAGACATTGCAGTGTGTAGGTATCAACCGGAGAGTGAAGATTCAAAGGTAATAAATAAAGTTGCTATATCTTCAGAAAAAAAGCTATATTTAAACGAAGAAGCTTTAAGATTGATTATAATGGAAGGAAGCTTTATTGGAACTGTCGTATGGAACAAGCTATATAGAAAGTCTATTCTGGAGAATATCAGATTTCACGAAGGCAAAATTCATGAAGATAATCTGTGGACACCTCAAATTGTCGGGAATAGTAAACTCATAGTGTGCATTGAAAACTCACTTTACCATTATGTGATTAGAAAAGATAGTTTGTCACATGATGCTGGGCTAAAACTAAAAAGAATCTATGATGAACATGAGATGATAGAGAAGCGGTTGGAATATGTACGTGAGCATTATCCAGCATTGGAGAAGTATGTAATCTTGAAATTGCAAAATTTTTGTTGCAGGGAATATTTAGATATCGCATTGAATTATAGTTTTCTTGATGAAAATGGTGATGTACGACAAGAACTACATCAATACTTCCGTCAGTATAGGCCAGCTATTATTGGGGATGGTGATGGTATTGGCAAGATGATTGGTCGTGTTCTGTTTTGGATTTCTCCTAGCCTTGTCGTCGAAATCAATGCTTTCTATAATATGTTAAAAAAAGCTTCTTGTTCATGTTTGATTGAGTAAGAAAACTGCATGATTTATTTATATCAGTAAATATTTGATATAATGTTAGTATACCAAATGTTAATAGTTATTTTATCATTTTGATGATTGGCAATAATCACATTCTAATCGTCGCCAATGATTTCACGACGATTTACAACTTCAGGCTGGAACTAGTCCAGCGACTTTTGAAGGATGGCTATGCCTTGACGTTGGCACTTCCGTCGGACAAACGGAACACGGCTTTCGAACAGCTTGGCTGCTCGGTACGGACGGTTCCATTGAGCCGTTTCGGCACAAATCCTTTTTGCGGATTTAAAGACGATGTTCACGCTGATCCAGATCATACGCAACATTCGTCCAAAGACTGTCCTGACCTATACGGCCAAGCCGAACATTTATGGTGGATTGGCGGCTCGGTTCACAAAAAAGCCTGTCATCTGCAATGTGACGGGACTTGGCTCCAATCTGCAGCATAAAAGCCTTGTCGGCTCCATCATGCTGTGGCTTCAGCGCCATGCCTACAAGAAGGCTATGCATATTTTCTTCCAGAATCAGAGCAATTTCGAGTATTTCAAATCCCGTGGTGTCGTCAATGATAAAAGCCCTGTGTCGGTCTTGTCTAGTTCTAGCGTGAATCTGGAGCAGAATCTGTTTGAACCATACCTATTGGAAAAAAAGCCAGATGAGTTTGACTGAAAGCTAAAGATTATTACTATCGCTCGCATCCGGCAGGACAAAGGCTATGACGAACTGCTCGACGCGATTCGCCGACTGGATGGCGTTCGGAGTTCCACACTGTCGGTTGGTATAAGGAGGAACAGTACAAGCCAATCGTGGAGGAGATGACAGCGGAGGACAGCGTAACGTTCTATGAGAATATGCCTCATGAGAAGATTCATGGTCTGATCAAATAGTGTGATTGTTAGATTTTTCCGTCTCATTCAAAGGTATGTCTAATGTCATTTTGGAGGCGTCGGTTGCTGGCCGTCCATGCATCGTCTCGGATATCCCAGGCTGTAGCGAAGGAGTGGACGACAGTCGGGACCGGGGGCGCAAGGAATGGCGCGAGCGGATGCGATATTCCAGGCTGTAGCCAAGGAGTGGACGACAGTCTGAAAGGTTTGACTTCTACGGTGAAGGATGTAGAATCGTTCTATCAGAAAATTATTCAGTACAAGGAATTTCCATATCAAGATCGTCAGATGATGCCTAGCGGAGAGTTCTTTACTTGAGAATTTTTATCGGACAGTACTTATTGCTAATTGTAAATTGTATTTGCCTACTGCTTTTGGCTTGTAATTATAAATTTTGTGTTGAAAAAGATCTTTAGTTTATAATTTTTCAATCATATAACATGGGTAAACGTATATTAATCACATCCACGGATATGATGATGATCCAGTTTCTGGTGCCTCATGTCCTGTATTTGCGGAACCAAGGTTTCGATGTGGAGGTGGCTTGTTCTGAAGTTGGCAATCGTTTAGATGAAGTTAGAGAAAAACTGGGGGCAGAATCAGTTCATCAAGTTCATCTTGTAAGAAGTCCTTTTAAGTTCCAAAATCTGAAAGGGTACCATGAGCTGAAGCAGTTGTTGAATACGGAATACTATGATTTGGTTTGGACAAATGAACCAGTCATGGGGATTATGACACGGTTGGCTGCACGTGAAACAAGGCGCAAAGGCACAAAAGTCCTTTATATGACGCATGGATACCATTTCTTCAAGGGATGTCAGCTTCGGTATAAAATCTTTTATCCAATTGAAAAAATGGCTTCAAGATTATGTGATTGTATTGTTACAATCAGTAATGAGGATTTTGAGACTACAAAGAATAAGTTTTATGCTAAACAAGTAGAACATATTAATGGAATTGGTTTTGATTTTGATAAGTTTTCACAGAAAAGAGATAAAATTGCTAAAAGAAAAGAGTTGTCTCTAAAGGATGATGATATAGTTATTCTTTCAGTAGGAGAATTAAAGCAACATAAAAACCATAAAATAATCATTGATGCTTTAGCAAAATTACATAATTTGAAATATGTATATATAATTTGTGGTAAAGGAGAATTATTAAATAAGCTGGAAGAAAGGGCAGAAAGATATAGAATAAAAGAACAAGTTAGGTTTTTAGGGTATAGAAAAGATATAAATGAAATATTATGCAGTGCTGATTATTTTGCATTTCCATCTATTCGAGAGGGATTAGGATTGGCATCTTTGGAAGCAATGGCATCAGGATTGCCTGTGGTAGCATCAGATACAAGAGGCATTAGAGATTATGTAATTGATGGAGTAACAGGATATCTTTGCCGACCTAATAAAATTGATGATTATATAAGAGCATTTACAAAACTACCTAAAATATCAAATAAAGAAGAAATTGCTGTAAATTGTAGAGAAATGGCACAGAAATATAGTTTTCATAATGTTGCTGTTGAAGTATTAAGAATAATTAGATCATTAATATGAATAAAAAGGATGAGAAATTAGTAAGTATTATAGTACCAGTATATAATGTCGAGAAATATCTTAAACAATGTGTTTTAAGTATTATTAATCAAAGTTATAAAAAAATTGAAATCATTTTAGTTGATGATGGTTCTAAAGATAAAAGTGGATTAATATGTGAAGAGTTGGCTCAACAAGATAACAGAATTAAAATAATACATAAAAGTAACGGTGGACCTTCATCTACAAGAAAAGCCGGGTTAGAAAAAGCTCTTGGAGAATATGTATTATTTGTTGATTCCGATGATTGGATTGAGGAGGAAACAATTCAATACTTATTACAAGTTGCAATTATTAATAATAGTGATTGTGTCTGTTTTTCATATATTCGAGAGTATGAAGGAAAATCATCAATAGTCAGTCAAAATGTTTCTTCAAAAGATATTCATAGACGACTTTTTGGTTTAATTAATGATGAATTAAAATATCCACAAAAAATGGATAGTATTTCATCATGTTGTATGAAATTATATAGTATAAGATGTGCACGAGCAGGAGAATATTTTGATGCAAAGTTTTATGCGAATGCTGAAGATACATTGTTTAATATATATGCACTAAATAAAGCAAATAATTGTATATTTGAAGATAAACCTTTTTATCATTATCGAAAATATAATACACAATCTTTGACAAACTTATATAGAGAACATTTAGGAGAAAAATTATATAAAGTATTTGATGTGCTTAAAACATTTATTGATGACAATAATTTAAATGATGATTATAAAAATGCTTTGCAAAATAGAATTACATTAAGTGTTATTAGTTATTTGCTGAATGAGATTGGAAATCCAAACTTCAGAAAATCTATCTTAAATATAACTAGATATTTGACTGATGAAAGATATGTTAAAGCAGTAAATACATTTAATTGTGAGTACATATCTTTCCCATGGCGAGTGATTATATATTTGTGCAAGAAAAAGAAAAGCATTTTTCTTTATTTTATTTTTTATTTAATTAAGCAATTAAAGAAATATAGATGATAATATGAAGCTTGTCTCTATCATAATGGGGATTTATAATTGTGAGGATACATTAGAGGAAGCAATTGATTCCATCATAAGGCAATCCTACACAAACTGGGAATTAATAATGTGTGATGATGGTTCAGTTGATAATACATATGAAATAGCAAAATCTTATGCCGATAAGTACCCTCAACAAATTTTTTTATTAAAAAATGAAAAGAATATGAAACTTGCATATACTCTGAATAAATGTTTAGGGGTTGCTAAAGGTGAGTATATTGCAAGAATGGATGGTGATGATATCTCATTGTCTGAAAGATTTGAAAAACAAGTAAAATATCTTGATGAGCATGTGAATATACAGGTCGTAGGGACAGGGATGCAACGATTTTCTGAAGATGGTCTTGGGGCAACAGTCTTTGCGCCTGATAAACCAAATAAATATACAATGAGAAATGAAGTGCCATTTTTCCATGCTACGATTATGATGAGAAAAAGCACTTATGATGATTTAGGTGGTTATCTTGTTTCAAAATATACACAGAGATCACAAGATTGGGAATTGTGGTTTAGATTTTTTGCAAAAGGTTTTGTAGGTGAAAATATTCATGAAGCTCTTTATAAAGTTAGAGAAGATAAAAATGCAGTAAAGAGACGTTCATTTAAAAGTAGATGTCAAACAATAAAAAGTACTATCATTGGCTATAAAATGCTTGATTATCCTTGGTTTTGGTATATAAAACCAATATTAGGAATTTTCAAAGGGTTGGTTCCAAGTAGTATAGTTTTATTATATAGAGAAAGACAAAAGAATATATGATATGTTATTTGATTTTTGTGTTTTAGGTATTGTTTACTATCTGGGATATTGTGCAGAAAGAAAACATTATCAATATTCATTTCTTAAATATATTGATTATGGATATCCCAATATATATATATCTATAATTCTTTGTTTGTTTTTAGTGTCCATTGCAGGTTTCAGGTATGATGTGGGATCTGATTATTTTAGCTACTTCTATTCTTTTAATTTTAATTGGGAGAATGTAATTTTTTCAATTAAAACATTTAAAGAACCCGGAATCAGGATATTATCATTTATATCACGAAAACTCATTTATGATAAAGGTATATCACTTATATATGTATGTTCATTAATAACTATATCATTATATATATACACAATATTTAAGTATAGTAAATCATTTGCTTTCTGTGTTGTTCTTTATATGCTATTAGGTGAATGGCACGGAAGTTTTAATGGAATAAGACAATATCTTGCTGCTGCTGTCCTATTTTGTGGTCATAGATTTATATTAGAACGAAAAATAAAACAATACTTAATAATAATAATAATTGCATCTTGTTTCCATGTTACTGCTCTTACTATGTTAGTGACTTATTGGATTTTAAATAGGAAAATAAATATTTATAATATATTGTTGTTGCTAATAGGGGCTATTCTAATAAGGTATTCATATTCATATTTATTTGATGTAATGTCTTATGTGAAAAATCAAGAAATGAATTATGATGATTATGCATATTATTCTACATCCGTTAATTATTTAAGGGTTTTGGTAACTTTTGCACCTTTGATTGTGTGCTATTATTTTTGTGAGGGTATAAATAAAACGTCAGAAAGTATTTTTTATGTTAATTGTTTGATTATAAACTTTTTTATGCATTTTGCTTTGTCAGGAAGTACATATGCCACAAGATTATGTATATATACTGTTTCAAGTTGTATATTGTCTTATGACTGTATGATTAAATTGTTAAAAGAAAATGTAAATAAAAAAAATATGATGACAATAATATGCATATTATATTTTATTTATTGGTTAATATCGTTATATGCAACGAGGTCTATTCCATATAAATTTTATTTTTCTGCCTGATTGTATGATCAATATATTTTGAATTATTAAATAGTATATTTTAATGAAGGTTTGGATTGTTACTGGAAATATGAATGCAGGTGGGGCCGAAAGTCTAATAATGGAGCAGCTTCGTCACCTGAATGATAATTATGAAGTACGATTAGTTATCCATTCAAGCACAAATGATTATAGTGGAGTTTATGATGATGAAATTCAATCACGAAACATTCCTGTGTCCAAGTTGCCAGCAGTAGGATCAGTAGACATTTTTAAATACCGAAGGTGTTTTAAAAAACTTATCCAGCAGGTTGGGAAACCAGACATTATTCATTCTCATCTGAATGCAGTGGGAGGTTTGATTGCTTGGACAGCAGCTTCATGTGGAATTGAACATCGTATTGTTCACTGCCATGCAGATATCACATATCATGGTTCGCTATTGAACCGAATTAAATCCGAAATAGCATTAATCATCATGAAATGGTTCGTCAATGGCTACGGGACGGACTTTTGGGCGTGTTCAGAAACGGCAGCTAGACGACTATTTTACAAGGATAAGAAGACTATTGTCATACCAAACATCATAGATGTCCAAAAATATATTTGCAATGATGTCAAACGGAAAAGAGAGCGAGCAAAGCTGAATATTACTGATGATACATTGGTAATTGGAGCTGTAGGGCGTATTGCAAGAATAAAAAACTATGAAGTGATTCTAAATGCTGTATCAGTTTTGGTCAAAAATGGATATAAGATTCGCTTTATCTGTTATGGCCGTCCTATGGATGAAACATATTATAAAGAATTACTTCAATTAGTGTATAGGCTAGGAGTTCATGATATAGTAAAATTTTCAGGCAATTGCAAAGAGATTTGTGAAGCAATAGCAGCTTTTGATATTTTCGTCATGCCATCCATTACGGAGGGATTTGGCATAGCTGCGTTGGAAGCACAAGCTGCTGGGTTGCCATGTGTAATTTCTACGGGTATTCCTAAAGAAGTCGATATGGGATTGGGACTTCTAAAGAGAATAGAACCTCATGATGTGAATGGCTGGATTATGGCAATTAATAAATTCCGTCCTACTATTCCAGATTCAAAGACAATAATACAGAACATTTCTAAACGCGGATATGATTCCGTAACAGAATGTGAGAATATTACTAGACGATACTTTGATATCGTTGAAGGCAAGAGCAAATGAGTCTTTATACAACAGTTAAGAAAAGCTTCTTCGGGCAGTTATCTATTAATCTTCTGCATTGCTTTGAATCTTGGTTTGTTCCGAAAATCATTTCTGATAATGAAGCGATAATTCAATATTATAAAAAGAAATCAGGGGGACGTGTGCCCAATCTGGAGAATCCTATCCGATTCAGTGAAAAACTTCAATGGTACAAGTTGCACGGACGTCTGCCAATCATGCAAATTTGTGCTGATAAATATGCAGTAAGGCAGTATTTGCATAAACTAGGATATGATGAATTGTTAAATGAACTTTATTGTGTTTATGATCATGTGTCAGATATAGACTTAAATTGGTTACCTGAGCAGTTTGTCCTGAAGGCTGCTCATGGGAGCGGACAGAACATTATAGTGAAAGACAAGAAATCTGTTAATTGGTTTGCTGCTAAACTCTTGATGAGAACATGGATGCATCAACACATTGCTTGGGGAGGACGTGAATGGGTGTATGAAGCGATGCCACGTCATATAATTGCAGAAAGGTTCCTACAGGACGAAACAGGGGAACTTCGTGACTACAAGTTTTTTTGCTTCAATGGAAAACCAACATACATGCAACTGGAGGTTGGACGCTATACTAGCCATAATACACGGAATTTCTATGATATGGACTGGAATCTTATGCCATTTGGCAAGGAACTGCCACATAATCCAAACATTCATGTTGAGAAGCCGTTGATGTTTGAGAAAATGAAGAAAATAGCCTCTGATCTATCAAAACCTTTCCAGTTCGTAAGAGTGGATTTATATCAGGTAAAGGGAAAAGTTTATTTTGGCGAATTGACATTCTTCCCTGCAGGTGGAGCTCCTGATTTCGTCCCAGACGAATATGATGAAATTGTAGGTAGCCATTGGAAACTCATAGATAATTAATGCAAATATTGACAATAAATAAAATTCAATACTCTGTATATCATAACTATATGCATAGTTGTTTAATATAAAGTTAAACAAAATGTCTGATATTTTTAAACGTAATCTATATATAGAAATCTTGCGCATTATTTCAATGTTCATGATTATTCTGGGCCATTGTATTGGACATTCTCATCTAAATCAATGTGATGGAAAGATCATGGCTTTTGTGCTTCATGTGTTGAAGATTATCACGCTTCCTGCCACGAACATATTCGTGTTGATCAGTAGCTATTTTCTGGCATCATCTCAGTTCCAAATCAAGAGAATATGTAATCTTTATATCAATGTGCTAGTATTTTCACTAATGGGGGGGATTCGGATATCTTGTTTTACAGCAATTACATGATAAGGAGATCATAAAAATCATTCTACCGATTTCTGGTAATCAGTATTGGTTTGTCAGGACGTATTTTGGACTTTATTTCTTTTCTCCTTTCCTTAACATCATTGCTAGACGAATGACCAAACGACAGTTCAGCTTTCTACTTGTAATGTTGCTAATATCATTTTCTGTATGGCCCAACATGATTCCATTTGCAACTACATGGAATTCAGAAGGCGGTAACGGACTACTGTGGTTTGTGACATTGTATTTCATTGGCGCATATGTAAGATTCCATGTAAAGAGTCTCATTGAACCAAGACGCTGTTTTCTTATGGCAGCATGTGTCATGTTTGCGACTGTGATGGTATTTTATTCCATAAGGTTCATCTCAAATCATTTGGGGTTCAATGGCAAAGGAACATGGATTGTGACCAATTTCACAACACTCAACATAACTGTCTTTTCAACTTTGGTACTTTTGGCGTTCCTTGCAATGAAAAAAAAATTCTCTGAAAAGATGGGGCAATTGATTTTGTTCCTTTCCAGTTCGACATTTTCGGTCTATCTGATTCACGAAAACATGTATGTCCGTCGTTGGATGTGGAAAGAATTGAATCTTCTTCAATATACAAATCTATGGTATCTTCCAGCTCTCTGTGTCTTATTGTCCATTGTGATATTCATGGCTTCTGTCGCCATTGACAAGATGACATGGCGACCATTGAACAAGTTTGTTTTTTCAAAATTGAATTTTCCACGAATGCAAGCATATATTGACTCTGTATTCCATGAAGAATAGATGACCAGAATTATTATTAACATCATAGGAGACATCTGCCCAACGGATGACTACAAGTATTTCTGGGAGAAAGAGAAGCTTGTCGGATTGATAAAATCCTGTATTAATGAATCAAGCTTGTTCGTAGTAAATTTGGAATGTCCTGCCACGGCGTCGGATGTTATAATTGAAAAGTGCGGTCCATGTCAAAAGGCATTGCCATCTTGTATTACCACATTGAAAAAGGCAGGCGTTGGATTGATTTCTTTGGCAAATAACCATATCAAGGATTTTGGTGATCAAGGTGTGTTGGACACGTTCAAACATTGCAATAAGCAAGAGGTACCGTATGTGGGGGCAGGAGAAAACAAGAAAGAAGCTGCAAGACCTTTCTTCTTTCAGAGTGGAGGTAAAAAAGTTGGATTTCTTTCGTTTGCGGAATATGAGTTCAATGGAGCAACCGATACCTCGCCTGGAGCCAATATCTTCGATGCTTATTTATCTTTAGAATTGATCCAGAAGACAAAAAAGGAATGTGATTTTCTGATTGTCCTGTATCATGGTGGGATTGAACATTATCGCTATCCGTCGCCTGAACTCCAGAAGAAATGTCGAGCAATGGTTCGGATGGGAGCGGATGCTGTTGTTTGCCAGCATAGCCATTGCATTGGCACGTTTGAATACTATCAGAACGGTTATATTCTCTATGGTCAAGGCAATGGTATTTTTGGTCACAGAAAAGGTAATCCGGCATGGAATGAAGGGCTGTGGCTGACGTTGACATTGAATGACTATGGTGTTCAAGCAGATTATAGGTTGCTTCAGGCGACATCTAAAGCAATCATTGTTGCTACACAAGAAGACGAAGACAAGCGTCTTAAGCAGTTAAATGACGATTCGAATATATTGACGGATCAGACATTCATAAAGGAGTCATGGTTGGACTTCTGCAAATCACAGGAAGCCTTAGATATGCCACTATTATGTGGATGGCCGTTACAGATGATACGCCTGAATAGATTATTTCGGGGAAAGCTCTTCAAGGTCATCATTGGAAAACATGCAAAGATGGCTTCCATGAATTTTCTCCATTGTGATGCATTGAGAGAAGTTGTGACATCGCTTTTGGAATATAGTATTTGGAAATAAGAACTATTAAATAAATTATATATAAAATAAAAAATAATATTATATAAAAAGGAATTTTATGCCACACCTTTCACCGTTAAAACCTGTTCTTTTGTATTGGTATCGTTCAATGGATAATTTTGCGATCCATATGGAGGAATATTTGTCAGGTAAAATTCATTTTTCATCGTGGCGAAATGTTAATGACCCAATGGAAGGCTATTTTTCATATTATCCACAGCATGATGATGTAACAATGTTAGTTTCAGAAAAGAACAGATACAAAATTTGTTGTTTTTCTAGAACATGTTCAAATTATCTTTTATGGTCTCATTATGCAAAGGATCATAAAGGTGTATGTATTGAATATGAAGTTATTCCCAATAATCTTCCTGAATGTATTATATTAAAAAACATAGTTTATAGAAAAGAAATTCCAGAATTTGATAGAACAAAGGATATTGAAGAGCAAGCTGTGGAATTTTTAACACATAAATTATCTTTTTGGAGATATGAAAAAGAAACGCGGCTTCTCTTACATGATTCTAATGATTTTAATGAAAAATTTATGACTCTCAAAAGTATAACATTTGGATGTCGATTTTTTGAGAATAATTGTATAACTGAACAAGAAATAGAAAAACGAAAGCGAATTATTGAAGGATTAATAGAAGCCAAAAAAATTAACAGAGAATTGATATATTATTCAATTAATAATATAAAATTAAATGGAGATATTATCAGATCTGAAACCCAAAGATTAGGGTAAAATATAATTATAATTTTGTTATGATGATACTGAAATATAAATATAATTTCTATCAATAAATGTCATTAGTTTCAATTATCATTCCAGTTTACAACACGGCCTTATATTTGAATAAGTGTGTGGATTCTGTTTTAGGACAGACTTATATACCAATTGAAATCATATTGGTTGATGATGGTTCGACAGATGATTCTTATCGCCTATGTAAAGAAATTGAAGCAGAACATAATTCTGTTCATGCAATTCACAAGGAAAACGGTGGTCTATCAAGTGCACGCTTAGCAGGTTTTGAATCATGTCATGGTGAGTATGTCCTGTTTGTTGATAGTGATGATTATATTGAACCAACCATGGTTGAAAAGCTTGTGAGCGCCATTGAGACAAACAATGCGAAAATGGCAATGTGCGGCTATATACGAGTAGATGGCAAAACGCAAACAAATCATTATCTACAATACACAAAAAACGTTATTGATGGAAGAGACCAGATTATCAAGGATTATATTCAGCCAATTACTGGCCATAGTGAACATGGATTGAACATTCCTGGATTTCTTTGCATCAGACTCCATAAACGGAATCTGATCCAAAGAGATTTCTTTGCATCAGAAAATAAATACTTTGCAGAAGATCATGTCTTCGATCTACTGTATTCCGACAAGGTCAGTCGTATAGCCATTGTCAATGAGCCTTTGTACGACTATGTAATCCACAATACATCATTGACTAACAAATACCGCAAACATAAAACAGAGATGCTTCATAATCTATATTGTTTCTACAATGATTTTCTTTCCAAAAGAGAAATCCCATATGATGAAGAGCGACAATGTTCATTTATAAAGAGCATGATTTTTTCTTCCATTGATAATGGTGTATTAAGTGGAAATTACATAGGTTTTCGTGAAGAGCTGAACCTTCTTTTGGCAAAGGACTATATTGCAATTTATTCAAATGTCAATGGCAAGAAACTCTCATCAATAGAAAGAATCATATGGTGGCTTCTTTCACTTGGACAATACAGATTATTGTATTATCTGCGAAAATGGCGTATCAACGTCGCACGGCTAATGAGAAATGAGTAACATGAAGACGGTTGGCCAACTTACATTCCATGCTTCACATAATTATGGGTCTGTTTTGCAAGCTTATGCTCTGAACAAATGGCTTCGGGATGCTGGTTATGATACCGAGATCATCAATCTACGGAATACTGCTCAACGTCATGCCTATCGTATATTTAAGGTAAAAGGCAAGGGAATAAAACGAATCGTTCATTTTCTGTATTTTCTCTATACTTATCCGAAATTGAAACGACGTGCTGAAAAATTTGAAGATTTTATCAACCATGTATTGCCTGTAACCAAAGAAGTCTATGATAACGGAAATGTTTTAAAAGGAAAAGTGCATTACGATATATTTGTAACAGGCAGTGATCAAGTCTGGAATCCAGAATGTCAGGATTTTGAATCCGTCTATTACTTGGATTTTGTTGATAAGGATGCTAAGACAATCGCGTATGCCCCCAGTCTTGGACGAACAGAATTCAATAATGAGCAATTGTTGTTGATTCAGAACTTACTGGAGAACATTGATTATATCTCCTGCCGTGAAGAGGCTGGTGCCGAGGTTCTGAGAAAACTGACAACACGACCTGTGACGGTTGTCTGCGATCCTGTTGTTTTGCTTGGACGTAAAGCATGGGATGAATTCGCGGGAGTTATCCGATGGAAAGAACCATATATCCTTACTTATTTTCTTGAAAACAACAATGGTAGCAAGGCTTGTCTGGAAGAACTACAAAAAGAAACAGGTTATTCTGTGGTTTCATTGAATGAAAACATTAGAGATTTTGGAAAAGGGTATCAGTGTGCATTTGATGCTTCACCACAAGAATTTGTTGGATTATTTATGCATGCTTCGTTCATATTGACGAATTCTTTCCATGCTACAGCTTTTTCTACGTTGTTTCAGAAACCATTTTACACGATATGTGGTTTAAAGGCCAATAGGGGCAATCCGAACGATAGCCGAAAAACAGATTATCTGAATAGAGTTGGCTTGACAGAAAGAGCTATCTTGGGAGATCAACTTCCACCAAAGGAGAAATGGTTTGATTTGGATTATGAATTATGTCAAAGGAAAATAAACGAATTCAGAAATCATTCTGAAAAGTATTTGAAAAGTGCACTATGCATTTAAGTATCATCATACCAGTTTTTAAAGTTGAAGACTATTTAAGAAAATGCCTTGACAGTATCTTGGAACAGGATTATGATGATTACGAATTGATCCTAGTTGATGATGGTTCACCGGATGGTTGTCCACAGATATGTGATGAATATTCAAAGAAATATGACAATGTGAAAGTCATCCATCAGAAAAATGGCGGCGTTTGTGCTGCAAGAAATGCGGGACTGGCAATAGCGTCTGGTGTTTGGATATGGTTCATTGATGGTGATGATTATATTGATGATGGAGCCATCCGTCATATATCTGATATCAGTTATAAATATGATGTTGGTCTTATTGTATTTGAAAAAGAGCTTGATTTGAATTACAATTTGACAGACATCAATTTGTTTTTTGAACAGCATTATTTCAAATATCATTTAGGTTTTGGTCCTTGGAATAAGTGGTATAAAAGAACAATTATTGAAGAAAATAAGTTAAGTTTTGATACAGAGGAGAAAATTGGTGAGGACTTATTGTTCAATGTCATATATTACAAAAACATTAGACATATAATTTTTACTAATTATCATTGTTACCATTACGTTCAGCATTCTACATCTGCCATGCATCAGCATCATGCTGAACGTCTTGAGCAACAAATGAGACTATATCGAAAAATAATAAAGCAATATCATTCAATCATGAATGAGAAAAATCAATGCATCATGTATATCATGCATATGATCAGTGGACTGAATCAGTCGGGTAAAGCATTGGATAAGCGAAAGAAAAAAGAGATTTTGAAAAATAGCTTTATCCAATATCATTTTCCCGCGCATATATGGACAGTGGCGACTAAGGAATTCTTTCAGAATGAAAGAGCGTCATTTTTAGGTAGAGTGCGTTGTAGATTGATGCTTATATTGTATAGACTTGCATATCAGGGATAATGATGAGCAATCCATTGGTTTCATTTGTTGTTCCAGCTTATAATTGTGGTGCTTTTATCAACGATGCGATAAAGCATGCCTTTGAACAGAATTATTCACCGTTGGAAATCGTCCTATCTGATGATTGTTCAACGGATAATACGTTTGAAATCATGAAAGACATGGCCAATCAATACAAAGGCCCGCATAAGATTCTATTGAATAAAAACGAGAAGAATCTTGGTATTACGCGGCACATGAACAAGTTGTTTCTTGAACTAGCACATGGTGAAATCATAGTCGTTGCTCATGGTGATGACATTTCAGAACCTAATCGCACACAAGTTCAAGTTGATTACTTGATGAAGCATCCAGATTGTACACAGGTTGCTTCTTCAGCTTTTGTCTGTGACAGTCAAATGCATCCATTGTCTGAATATCTTCAGAAAAAAATCCAAGTAAAAGAAGAGAGAACTTATACATGGGATACAGGAGGGCATGTCACGATGCCATCATCAGCTTTCCGAAGAAAGGTAATGGAGTTCTTTGGCCCATTGAATGACGATTGTCCAACAGAAGATGATCCTGTTGGTTTTCGCGCGTTGCTCCTTGGACAAATAGCATTGATTCCTGATATTTTGATTTATTATCGGAAACATGAAGGTAGCATGTCAAATCCGGAAAAGTTCATCCAATTCCCTCTTGAGAAGATTCTCGAGCAACATGTGACGGATATGGATTTTGCTGTTTCAAGAGGATTGATAACGGAAGAACAAGCACGATTTAAAAAAGAAAGATTGGCAAAAGGAATGGCTCAAAGAAAAACATACCGTAAATATTTTGCAAGAAGAACATTAGCTAGCCTTTGGCCTCTTTTCATGTATCCAGGGTTGACGTTACATCAACGTCTCTCCTATTTAAGAGAGCATTTAGAATATTTGATTGGACATCATGAATAAATTTTTGGGTACAAGATTTTATTAGAGATACCCCAATGAGTAATCAAATACAACCTGTAATGGTTTCTGTAATTTGTACAGCTTATAACCATGAAAAATACATTAGAGAATGTCTAGAAGGCTTTATCAACCAAAAGACTGATTTCTCATTTGAAGTACTTGTGCATGATGATGCATCTACAGATAGTACAGCTAATATAATTAAAGAATATGAAAATAAATATCCTAGTATAATTCGTCCATACTATCAGAAGATAAATGCATATTCACGTCATATCCCATTTGTTAAAGATTTTCTAGCTCCCATGGCACGTGGAAAATATGTTGCATTCTGTGAAGGTGATGACTATTGGTGTAGTCCAACAAAGTTACAAAAGCAAGTACAAATCATGGAAACCTATCCAGATTGCCATTTATGTGTTCATCGTGTACGAGTAATCCGTGAAGATGGTCAAAATATGGATATGTATATACCTAAGAATCTTAAAGAAAGTCAGATAATTAATCCTCACCAATTGGTAGAGCGAGCATTATTCATGGATAGGTTTCAAACGACAAGTTATTTTGTACGTAGTGAAGATTATTGGCCATACATGTATGACCCACCACTTTTCAGAAAAGGATGTTCAGTAGGAGATAGCCCCCTTTTATTATACATTGCTACTGTAGGCAATGCATATTATCTCAATGAGACACTCTCTTGCTATAGAAAAGATTCAATCGGTAGTTGGTCTACTCGTACTATGAAAAATAAAGAAAATAGAATCAAGTTTAGGGAAAATATCATTCGTTGTGTTCAAGAATATGATCATTATACTAATTATCGTTTTAATGACATAATAAATAGAGCTGTTTCAAACTGGCTTTTTGAAATAGAAATGATAAAAGGAGATTGGCTTGCTTGCTGTTCTCAAAAACACCGGAAAATATTTAACGAACAAGGGCTACGATGTCAGAGCAGTATACTTTTCCATGCCTGTCTTCAATGGTTGAAACAAATTGCATGCAAAATTATACAATAATAACACAATGAATTAAAAAGCAACAGACAATATGTGGCCTGAAATAGTGTTTTCTCGAACGGAGTGGAAATCAAGGAGTAACTTTCGTTGTTTCCATAATTCTTGTTCGAATAATTGATCTCTTCACATAAAATATGGTAGATGTTGGATACCATGTTATTTGTTTGGGGTTCGTGACATGGTTTGGGGCCACATATTTCCAAGCCTTTGTCCATATGGCTGTTGATATACTAATTATTGAAATATTAATTTGCTGTTATAGATAGTTGTATGATATTTAAGATATTAAGAACAAGAATTTAATATGTTCATTAATGTAACATATTCTTCCATGCCGTCTTTTGAAGAATACTGTATGGAAATCAGAGACTTGTGGGACTCCCATTGGCTGACAAACATGGGAGCGAAACACAAATTCTTCCAGAATCAGTTGGAAGAATTTCTTCAAGTTCTACATGTTTCGCTTTATACGAATGGGCATCTTGCATTGGAGAACATCATCGCCGCCATGAACTTCACGCAAGGAAGTGAAGTCATCACGACGCCGTTCACCTTCGCCTCAACGACACATGCCATTGTCCGGAATGGTCTTGTACCAATCTTCTGTGATATCAATGACTATGATTATACAATAGATGTCTATAAGATTGAATCGCTTATTAATGATCGTACATGTGCCATCATTCCCGTACATGTTTATGGGAATATCTGTGATGATGCGGCCATTGAAGACATCGCGCGTCGGCATGGCCTGAAGGTCATCTATGATGCGGCGCATGCCTTTGGCGTGACTGTCAATGGTAAAAGCATTGCGAATATGGGGGATGCCTCCATGTTCAGCTTCCATGCGACGAAGGTCTTCAACACCATCGAAGGCGGCGCCGTCTGCTTCAAAGACGACAAGCTTGTGCAACTCTTGTATGATTTAAAGAACTTCGGTATCCGTAGCCCGGATGAAGTGGCATACATCGGCGGCAACGCGAAGATGAATGAGTTTCAGGCGGCTATGGGCATCTGCAACCTGAGGCATCTTTCCGATGAGATTGCAAAAAGAAAGAAAATTGTGGACCGTTACCGTGAACAGCTGTCAAATATCAAAGGCATTAAGCTATGTAAAGAACAGCCAGGTGTTGTCTCCAATTATTCTTATTTCCCAGTCGTATTCGACGGATACAAATACTCCCGCAATGAAATCTATGAAATGCTGAAGCAACATGACATTATCGCACGAAAGTATTTCTACCCATTGACGAACTCCTTCGCCTGCTACAAATACTACCCGACTGCTGACATAGAGAAGACACCAGTAGCACGATATATCTCCGAACGTGTTCTTACGCTTCCACTTTACGCAGACTTGGCTTTGGAAGATGTGGATAGAATCTGTGATATAATCCTTAGATGATGATTCTCCAACAAAAAGAGATGACAAATAATATATTCATACATCATGCCAAGCGTGATTCCAATTTGGAATTGTTCCGTTGCATCACGATGCTGCTGATTGTAGCACATCACTATGTCGTCAACTCAGGTCTACTTGCGATGGATGGTCCAGTTTGGGAGAATCCATGCTCATGGAAGTCGCTTTTCCTTCTTTCCTTTGGAGCCTTTGGAAAGACAGGTATCAACTGTTTTGTGCTAATCACAGGCTACTACATGTGCAAGTCTGAAATAACAGCACGGAAGTATTTCCGGCTACTAGGAGAGATTTATTTCTATAAGATTGTAATAAATTGTTTGTTTATATTGTTTGGGAAACGTGTAATTACACAAAAATTGATACTTGTGATTATCCTCCCATTCTGGGATGTTAATAGAGATTTTGTCGTATGTTTTATTCTCTTCTATCTCTTTATTCCATTCCTCACAATATTAGTGCGGAATCTGACTGCAAAACAGCATGTGTATTTGACAATCTTAAGCCTATTAATTTACACCATTGTTGAACCAATTCCATGGACGATAGTTCCCATGCATTATGTGAGCTGGTTCATTGTTTTGTTTCTTATTGCGTCATTTATTCGGTTGCACATGGAAGAATACATGAAAAAAGAAAACAATAAGTGGACTATAGGGTGGGGGATTTTTCTGATATTTATCAGCTTATTGTCAATTATGATGGTCGCTTGGTTATCCAAGCATGTTACCTTGAATTCCCATTGGGAATACTATTTTGTCGGTGAAAGCAACAGGCCTCTTCCTGTGATAACAGGTATCTTAGCCTTTGTTGTTTTCAAGAAAATGAGACTTCCTTATATCTCAGTTATCAATATCATGGGGGCCTCTACATTCGGAGTCCTACTCATCCATGCCAATAGTGACACCATGAGACAATGGTTATGGCGTGATTTTCTGCATAATGTTGACATGTACGATTCCCCATGGTTGGTTGTACATGCTGTTGGATGCGTGCTGGCGATATTCATTGTAGGTATAGCAATCGACAGATTGCGTATTCGTTTCATTGAACCGCCGTTAATGGTGTGCTTCGACAAGCTTTGGCCGTCTGTCGTGAGACGTTACAGTTGTTTTGAAAACTGGTTTGCAAAGAAAACACATTGTTTCATTGGAGAATAATCATCCATGAAAGGTATTATTTTGGCCGGTGGTAAAGGCACACGGCTCTACCCCATGACAAAGGCTGTATCGAAGCAGCTTTTGCCCATCTACGACAAGCCGCTCATCTACTATCCGCTTTCCATACTTCTCCTTGCGAGCATACGGGAGATACTCGTCATCTCCACGCCGGAGGACACACCCGTTTATGAACGATTGCTGGGTGACGGTTCTCAGATAGGTATTTCCCTAGCCTACAAAGTTCAAGACACACCACGTGGTTTGGCGGACGCCTTCAT
>JAEEGL010844186.1_pt1 | contig 21176 bp, 14 predicted proteins | sample 9134231 | NCBI WGS metagenome assembly JAEEGL01 (sample SAMN16246548, study PRJNA631951) | gut metagenome | biome: gut microbiome; feature: rumen; material: fiber-attached | host: Bos | place: Iran: Karaj | collected 2018-10 | reverse complement strand
TCATGCAGCTATTGCAACAGAAGCAAAAGTTGTTAAGAGATTAAAAGATAAAGGTATCAATAAATACGAATATGGAAGAGAAAAATTCTTAGATGCTTGTTGGGATTGGACTCATGAACATGGAGATATAATCCGTAAACAATGGGCTATTTTAGGAGTTAGTTTGGATTATTCTAAAGAGAGATTTACTCTAGATGAAGGGCTTCAAGAAGCAGTTAAAAAGGTATTTGTAGATTATTACAATGAAGGATTAATCTATAGAGGAGAAAAGATAATTAACTGGGATCCTGAAGCTAAGACAGCGCTATCTAATGAAGAGGTTATATATAGTGAAGAGAAGAGTGCTTTCTATCACTTAAAATATAAACTTGAAGATAGCGAAGAGTATATCGATGTAGCAACTACTAGACCAGAGACTCTATTTGGAGATACAGCAGTTGCAGTTAATGAAGAAGACGATAGATATAAGAAGTATGTTGGTAAGAACGTAATACTACCTATAGTAGGTAAGAAGATACCAGTTATTACTGATGAACATGCTGATATGACAAAAGGAACTGGTGCAGTTAAGATTACTCCTGCACATGATCCTAACGACTTTGAAGTTGGTAATAGACACAATCTAGAAAGAGTAGTATGTATTAACGATGATGCTACTATGAATGAAAACGCAGGTAAATACTGTGGAATGACTAGAGAGAAATGTAGAGAAGAACTACTTAAAGACTTAGAAAAAGAAGGATTACTTCTAGAAGTTGAACCACTTGTTCACGAGGTTGGACACAGTGAAAGAACTGGTGTTATGGTTGAACCAATGATTAAGAAACAATGGTTTGTTAAGATGAGACCACTTGCTGATCACGTTCTTGAAACACAAAAGAAGAAAGATGAAAAAGTTAACTTCGTACCTGCTAGATATGAAAAGATAATGAATCACTGGATGGAAATAACATATGACTGGTGTATATCTAGACAATTATGGTGGGGACATAGAATTCCTGCATGGTATAGAGGAGAAGAAGTATACGTTGGTATGGAACCACCTAAAGGTGAAGGTTGGGAACAAGATCCAGACGTTCTTGATACATGGTTCTCAAGTGCTCTATGGCCTTTTGCAACACTAGGATGGCCTCAAACTGATGAATTAGTTAAGAGATATTATCCTAACGATGTACTTGCAACTGGATACGATATAATTCCATTCTGGGTTAATCGTATGACATTCCAAGGAGAAAAACTTCTTGGTAAGAGACCATTTGAGTATTGTTTAATTCATGGATTAATACGTGATAAAGAAGGAAGAAAGTTCTCTAAGAGTTTGGGTAATGGAATAGATCCATTCGATATGGTTGATCTATATGGAGCAGATGCACTTAGATACTATCTAGCTACAGACGTTGCACCAGGAACAGATATGAGATTTGATGAAGAAAAGATTAAATCTACATGGAACTATATCAATAAGATATGGAATGCTTCTAGATTCGTTCTATCTAATATTGAAGATTTAAAAGAGATTAAACTAGAAAATTTAAAACCACAAGATAAGTGGATATTAACTAAATATGAAAAGACTGTTCATGAAGTAAAAAGATTTATGGATAAGTTCGAATTCAATAATGCTGGAGCATCTATTTACGAATTCACTTGGAATTATTTCTGCGATAACTACATAGAGATGGCTAAGTTCAGTATCGATGAAGAATCTACTAAATCTACACTTTGCTATGTACTTACTGGAATACTTAAAATGTTACAACCATTTATGCCATATGTTACAGATGAAATATATGACAAATTACCAGTTAAAGATGCAGAAGATATCATAATAGCAGAGTATCCTAAATATTCTAAGAAATATGTATTTGAAGATGAAGAAAATAGTATCGACGATGCAGTTGAATTTATTAAATCATTTAGAAATATTAAAGCAGAAAATAATATTACTAAAGATATGAAAGTATTATTTGAAACTAAAGGTGACAATGACTTAGTTATCAAGATGTTAAAGTTACAAGATAACTTAACAGATAAACCATTAGATATTAAATCTTATACAGTATTCTCTAAGAATATTAGAGCACTTATCTTCTTTGAAAAGATAGAAACTGAAGAAGACAAAGCAGCTAAAGAAGCACAAATAAAAATGTTACAATCATCTATCGAAAGAAGAGAGAAACTATTATCTAATGAAAACTACGTAAATAAAGCACCTAAGAATATAGTTGATATGGATAAACAAAAACTTGAAGAAGAGAAAAAGAAATTAGAAGAGTTATTAAAATAAGCATAGTAATATGCTTATTTTTTTATTATTTATTGAATAAATAATCTATATATTTTAAAATAATATATATAACTAATAATGCAGGGGGCAACTATATGAAGAACTTTATTAACAAGAAAAAGATTTATTTAATTACGTTATTAATGTCTGTTTTTATATTGTTTATATTATTTGTAAATAATAGATTAGCACCATTTGGATCTAATACTATAGTCTATTCTGATTTAATGAGTCAGTATGAGATGTTCTTATATGAACTAGTTATTAGAATCACATCTGGTAAGAGCTTAATCTATTCTTTTTCTTCTGGGCTAGGTTTTTCTTTCTTTGCAACTATAGTTAATTATTTGATGAGCCCAATAAATATAATTGCACTTATATTTAAAGATAATAATATACATAAAGTAATGAATCTAATAGTATTTGTAAAACCAGTACTAGCTTCTTTAACTATGTGTGTATTTTTAAAGAATAAATTTAAAACTGATAAATGGTTCATATCTATTATGAGCATTTTATATGCTTTTTGTGGATTCTTTACTGCATATTATTTCAATATTATGTGGATAGAAGCATTTATACTTTTACCACTAGTAGTATTAGGATTAGAGAAGCTAATAAATAAAAAGGATACTACTTTATATGTAATATCACTTTTATTAATATTGTTAACTAATTATTATGAAGCATATATGGTATGTATATTCTTAGTATTATACTTTTTATCTTATGCATATTATAATAAAAAATTAAAGAAAGATACTGTTATTAGATTTATTAAGTATTCTGTATTTTCAGCTCTTTTAGGAATGTTTATACTTCTTCCTATGTTTATGATATTAAAGAGTACTAGTTCTTTATCTAGTTCTTTAGTTATGGATAATTATAAGTATCCATTCAGTATTATAGATTTTATATCTGCACATTTTACAGGTAGTTATGCTACTAGATATTCAACTGTATATAGGGGAGTAACTGATATAGCAACTAACTCTCCTAATGTAACAATAGGTATTTTAGGATTAGCATTATCTATATTATTCATATTTAATAAAGAGATAGATAAGAGCATTAAGAAAACATATCTACCATTATTATGTTTCTTCATATTATGTTTCTTTATACCATATTTAGATGTTGCTATGCATGCATTTAAAATACCTAATGATTTACCATTTAGATATTCATATATGTATAGTTTCTTATTGATAATAATATCGACTTATTCGTTTATTAATTTAGATAAAATGCCAAATATAAATAAGATAATAGTATTAATATCTATTCTTATATTATCGATAGTACTAATAATTATTAATCCACTTAATATAAGAAGAATAATAATTGTAGCAAATATAGTTTTATTGTTATTTTATGCAGTATCTTACTATTTATGTGGTATTAAAGAAGTTAGAATAGCAGGAGTATTGTTATTTATATTCTTTGCTATGTTTGAATGCGTGCTTAACTTATCTATCAATACGATAGTTAAAACTCCAGATAAATTATATGACTATGGGCATTTAAAAACTAATATAGAACTATTAGAAATAGTAGAGCATACACCTTTTTATAGATTAGATAGTAAAGTAGCACCAGCTAATTCGGGATCTGTACTAGGATACAATGGAATATCTACATACAATAGTGTGTCTAATTACAATGTTGCCTATTTAAATAGAAAATTAGGTTTAGATGGTAATGGTAGTTATTATTTTACTTATAATGGAGCTACACCTTTATATAATATTTTATTCGATGTTAAATATTCAATTGGTAAACAAGATGATTTATTCTTCAACAAGATAGGGGATGTATACCAGTTTAGAAATAATAAAAGTTTAATGTTTGAAGTAAGTAAAAACATTCTTAACTGGGATCTATCTAGTGATAATCCATTCATAGTACAAAATGACTTAGCAAAAAAAGTATCTAACATAGATGATTTATTTGTTAAAGAAGAAGTAAAAGAAGTATCTAAGATAAGTGATAATTATTATAAATATAAGATTAATACTTCTAATAAATATATTTACCTATTAACTAGTAGTAATGTATTATTTATAAAGAATAATAATACTTTGTACTACAGAGATAGTCATATATATAACAAAGATAATTCTTTAACTATAGTAAAAGCTAAAGATATAAAATACGATGCTAAATATGAAATATCAAATAGTAAAATTGTAGAAATAGAACTTGATGATAGTAAAGAATTTGAAATATATTTTATCGATGATTCTAAAAAAGGAATAGACGCTTACAAGATGGATTACAATAAATATAATACGTTCCAAAAGAGTATCGATAGTGTTATAGATATTTCTGGATTTACTGATACAGAAATATTAGGTAGCATAGAACTTTACAAAGATAATTCTATTATCTATACATCTATTCCATATGATGAAGGTTGGCATGTATATATCGATGGATCAGAAGTAAAGAAATTAAAAATAGCAGATTCTTTAATAGGTATAGAAGCAACTAAAGGATATCACATAGTATATTTAAAATATGAAGTACCATATTTAGCTGAAGGATCTATTATTACAAGTGTAACAATAATATTATATGTATTAAATAAATATTACGATTTATTATTCGAAAAGGATAACTTAGAAGATGAAGAGGACAATAAGTAAATATAAATCATATATAATTACGGCTTTGATAACTATTATTTTAATAGTTATCTTTATGATGGTAAAAAATATATATCCATTTGGTAAGAATATTCTTTTCTTAACTAGCGATGATTATTCTAATCAGTATATTGGATTTTTTACTATTCTAAGTAATATGATTACTAGCATGAAGATGTCATTCTTTAACTTTAATTTAGGTATTGGAATGCCTATTTTAAACGTAATTGCAACTCATGTTAGTAGTCCAATTAATATGATTATTTATTTATTGATAAAAGATAAATTATTAGCATCTAATATAATGATGTCAATTAAACCAGTATTAATAGCACTTACAACTTTATATTATTTAAACTATAAGCATGGTGATAAGTGGAGCAATATTATTTTTTCATTTCTGTATGCTTTTAGTGCTTTCTTAATAGTTAATATTGTAGAGGTTATGTGGATTGATCAGTTGATATATTTACCTTTACTTACTATGGGAATAGAAGAGTTAATAACTAAAAAAGATAATAGAATGTACATAATATCGTTATTATTAATAATGATAACTAACTACTATACAGCTTATATGTTATGTATTTATTCACTTTTATATTTTGGAATTTATCTATTTATATACTGTAAAGATAATAAGAAAAAAGTAGTATTAGATTTTATAAAGTCATCTTTACTATGTGCTTTGTTATGTAGTTTCTTATATTTACCGCTTCTTAATATGCTTAAAAATACTAATCTATTAAATCAAAACTATGAAATATTACATGTAGGATTCAATATATTTGATTTTATATGTGCGCACTTTAATGGGTTTAGAGCATCATATTATATAGAAGATACTATAGCACCTAATATTTTCTGTGGAGTAGTATCACTCGTATTATTAATCATATTTATATTTAATAAAAAAGTAGATAAAAAAGAGAAAAAGTTACTACTGATAATGCTTTCTTTATTTTACTTTTTCTTAAGAATTAGTGAACTTGATTTCGTAATGCATTTCTTCCATTATCCAAATGGAATATTTTATAGATATTCTTTTATCTATAGTTTCATACTTATATTAATAGGGGCTTCATCAATAAATAAAATAAAAGATTTAGATCATGAAGATTTTATTAAATCAGTTGTTGTAATGGGAATATTACTTATAATTATTGGAATTATAATGCCTACCAAATTAACTATAAATGTATTATTAATTAATATTGGAATAATAATAATCTATTTTGTAATATTTAAATTATTTAAGAATATAAAATGGATGAAATATATCTTTTCTATTATTTGTATAATAGAGATTTTTACATACATGATGTTGAGCTTACAGGTAGGTGACTCAAGTTTTTTCACGTCTCGTGATACTGGGATAACTGACTATATAAAATCTACTGATAATAGCATCTATAGAATTCAAAAGTTTAATGATTATTACACTATAGGTACAGTACTTGATGATTATTATGGAATAGAGAACTACAACAGTTTAATTAATACTAATGTAACTAATATGTTTATTAATTTAGGAATGCTTAACAACAATATCGATGGTTATATTTATTTCATGAATAATCCAGTCATAAATACTATGTTTGGTATTAAATATGCATATAATGTTTCAGATAGAGATCCTATTTATTTTGATAAATTAACTAGTGACATATATGTCAATAAGTATTTCAAATCATTAGCGTATACTACTGATAGTGACTTATTAAAACTAGACATCAATCAAGATAATCCTATGGACATATTTAATGATTATGTATACTTAAGTACTAAAGTAGATAAAGTATTTGAAGAAGTAAAATATGATAGTAATATCATCAATTTTAATGGTGCTGAAACTGTATATATTCATTTAAACAAAAACGTAGATAAAATAATAATTAATGGTTATACATATACTAATAAAAGTGATAAAAATACGTGTTTATATTACGAAGATGATTTAACAAATATAAATACAGATTATATTACTTTTGAAAAAGGAAATAGTTATAAAGTTCAATTTAGTTATATAGATGATACTAAAGAGAAAGTAAAATTCTATAAGTTAAATAATATAAAATTCCAAGAGTTCTACAATAAACTAGGTGAAGTATCAATAGAAGAATTTACTAGCGATAGTATTAAACTATCTTCTAATAATGATAAAGATACTCTTATATATACATCTATTCCATACGAAGATGGATGGAAAGTATTAGTAGATGGTAAAGAAGTTAACAAAGATAAAGTAATGAATACTTTACTTGCAATAAAAGTGGAGAAGGGTAATCATACAATAGATATTAAATATGAAGAACCTTACTATAATGTAGGAGTATTTATAACATGTACTATTTTAGTATTACTTAGTATTAATAGTATTAAAGTAATTGTAAAGGAAGAGTATGAAGAAGTATCTGAATAGATATAAATCGTATATTATTACTACTATAATAGCTATATTTATAATAGCTATTTTAATGATGGTAAAAAAACTATATCCAATTGGTAATTATGTATTAGCTTCAGGAGATGATTATACTAATCAGTATTATCCATACTTAGTTGTATTTAAAAATATGATGTCTAACTATGAAATATCATTTTATACATTTAACTTAGGTATAGGTCTTCCTTTTTTAAACATATTTACTTCCTATATAATTAGTTTATTTAATATACCGTTATTATTATTAATAAAAGATGAATTATTATTCTCTAATATTGTTATGCTTATAAAACCTATATTTATATCACTTTCTATGTTATTTTATTTGAATCACAGAAATGGTAATAAGAGTAGCAATATTATATTTTCAATACTATATGGATTTTGTGCTTATTCGACGATCTATATTACTAATATAATGTGGATTGATCAGCTCATATATTTACCTTTATTAACATATGGAATAGAAGAATTAATAAATAAAAAAGATAATAGAACATATATTGCAATTCTTCTTTTAGTAATGTTAACAAACTATTATATTGCATACATGTTGTGTATATATTCACTTATCTATTTCTCAATATATTTATTTTTATATTCAAAAAATAATAAAAAAGAAATAATTATTAATTTTATAAAGTCGTCTTTACTATGTGCTTTATTATGTAGTTTTTTATACATACCGTTAACTAATACTTTTAGAAATACTAATTTACTTGCACAAAATTATAATGTTATTCGTTCTGAATTTAATTTATTTGATTTTATAGCAGCTCATCTCAATGGTTATCAGCCATCACTTCTTGTTGAAGAATCAGTAGCTCCTAATATATTTTGTGGATTAATATCTTTTGTATTACTAGTAATATTCATATTTAATAAAAAAGTAGATAAGAAAGAAAAACTTCTTCTACTTAGTATGTCAGTTATATTTTATTTATTCTTTAGAATGAGAGAGCTAGATTACATAATTAATTTCTTCCACTTCCCAAATGGATTATTTTATAGAAGCTCATTTGTTTATAGTTTTTTATTATCTATTATCGGATCTATTTCAATTAATAAAATATCTTACATAGATAAGAAAGATTTTAATAAAGCATTTATTATCATATTTATATTTTTTATTATTCTAGGTATAGTGATGCCATCTAAATTAGATATCAATATTTTATTATTAAATATTTGTCTAGTTACTGTTTATTATGTAATATTTAGACTTAATAAAAAAATAAATGTTATTACCTTTATTTTCTGTATAGTAGAGATATTACTATTTATGATTTTATTTGTTAGAACATCTGATACGAATACTATCTCTTATGATAATAAAAGTATGATTAGTGAAATTAAATCTATAGATAGTGGTATTTACAGGATTCATGATCATTTATCAGAAGATGGATTTAATGGTAGTGCATCAGGTAATTATTATGGAATAAATAATTATAGTAGTTTAATAAGTTCTAATGTAACAAAGATGTTTATTAATTTGGGACTTATTAACAATAATGTAAATGGGTACGTTTATAACAATAATGTTCCAGTATTTAATACTATGTTTGGAATAAAATATTATATTGATGATAGAAATGTTTCATTAGATTATTTTGATAGGATAAGTAATAACATTTATAAGAATAAATATTTTAAATCACTAGCATATTCTACAAATATAGATTTATTAAAATTAGATATTAATCAAGATAATCCAGTAGATATTTATAATGACTATGTATATTTAAGTACAGGAATAGAAAATGTATTTGAAGAGTTAAAATATAATACTGACAAAGTTAAACTAGATGGTACTTATGAAACATATATATATTTACCTAGCAATATAGATAAGTTTATAGTTAATGGGTATACTTATAAAAATAGTAAAGAATATATCTCTTTTATAAGATTTGATAAAGATTTCGCTATTATAAATACTAACTTTATATATTTTGAAAAAGATAAAGAATATGATATAGAGTTTTATTACAAAGATAGTAATAAAGAAAAAGTTAAGTATTATAAGATCAACAAAAATAAATTTGATGAATTCTATAAAAGAATAGGTGATGTATCTATCTTAGAATTTAATAGTGATAAAATAAAATTATCATATGATGGTGATAACTCTCTTATATATACATCTATTCCATATGAAGAAGGATGGAAGGTATTTGTTGATGATAAAGAAGTCAGTAAAGATAAAGTAATGGATGCTTTACTTGCTATAAGAGTAGAAGATGGTAGACATATTATAGATATTAAATATGAAGAACCATATTATAATATAGGAGTATATATAACATGTACTATTTTGATATTGCTTAGTATTAATAACATTAGAGTAATTATAAAGGATAGAGAAGATGAATAAGAAAAAGACTGTATTAATGACATTACTTTTTTCTCTTATAATTGGACTAATTATACTGATAGTAAATAAGATGTATCCTTTTGGAAATAACACTATATTTATGTTTGATTTAAAAAATCAGTATATAGCTTTTTATAAGATGTTAAGAAATATAATTATAGATAATGGAAGTTTTCTATATTCTTTTAATATTGGATTTGGAACTCCTTTAATACAGATAATATCTTATTATCTATTAAATCCAATTAGCATATTACTATTATTTGATAGTATTACTATGATAAAGATAATTAATATTTTATTAGTAGTATTAATACCTACATTATCAAGTGTTTCTATGTCATATTATCTTAGTGAAAAGAATAATAAATATGTTATACCATTATCACTTTTATATGGATATTCTGCATATTTATTTGCTTATTCAACTAATTATATGTGGACTATAGAAATGTCTTTACTACCATTAATTACACTTGGAATAGAAAGACTATTTAAAGATAAAAAAAGCATAGTATATTTTATATCACTAATGCTTTCACTTTTGATCAATTATTATATTGGATACATGTTATGTATCTATTCAGTAATATATTTCTTATTATATTTGTTTATATATAGAAAGAATATCGATAATATAAAAAATAAAATATTTATATTTATTAAGTATTCTCTATTAGCTGGATTATTATGTTCTTTTATATTCGTTCCACTATCTTATTATTTGTTTAATAATAGTGAATCTATTGGATTAAACTTATTTAATTCTAATATTTCATATAATATATTTGAACTTATATCTTCTTTATTTACTGGGGCAAGAATAACACTTAATGAAGGTGATTTAGTAGGTACATTACCTAATATAGGATCATCTATAATAGTGCTAGTTCTTCTTGTATCGTTTGTATTTAATAAGAAAATCAATAAAAATGATAAAAGAATGTATTTAATACTTCTCTCTATATATGTATTATTTACATCTATAAGTTATTTTGATTATGTTCTTCATGCATTTCATTATCCGATTGGATTTCCATTTAGATATGCATTTATTATTACCTTCTTATTAATTAAAATATCGACAATTAGTATAGATAAGTTAGATCTAGATAAAAAGTCATACGTAACACTTGGAATTATTATTGTAGTTTTAACATTAACGATGTCTATTAATAGTGTTATTTCATATTATGTATTATTTATTAATTTAGGAATTATTGTATTATACTGTTTGTTATTTAAACTCGATGAGAATGTTAAATATATAATAAGCGCTGTAATGATAATTGAAATAATTATTAATTCTACATCCAGTATGCCACATGTAAATAATTATAAAGAGACTATAAAAAATATTAATAATACGACTTCTATATTAAATAAAATAGATGATAACTCTTTCTATAGAGTAGCTTCAGTTAATAAAACTACTCACAATGATGGAGCATTATATAATTATAATTCTATAGATTCATTTTATAGTGGTAACAACTATGATGTAATAAGATTAAATGATTCTTTAGGTATTAGTAACAACCTAGTACATATGGTTAAATACTATGGCGATAACGATATATATAATGCCTTATTTGATGTAAAATATACGATTTATGAAAATGATGTAAAAGAAAATAACACACTAGGATTAATCTATTATGTAGAAGATGAGATTAAAACTTATAAAGTTTCTGATAACATAATAGATAACTATAATAATCTTATTTATAAGATGAGTTATATAGATAATACAATTGTTCCAGTATATCCATCTAAGAGTGTTAATAATAATGAAATTAGTTATGAATTAGATGGTGAAACTATAATAATAGGTACTAAAGGATATAGTCATATTTATACTGAAGATGGAAACTATCAAGTAAAAGATAATATGATCTGCATAGATGATATAAGTATGTGTGAGACGGTAGAGAAGATGGTTATAACTAATAGTAAAACTATTAAAGTTAAATATGAAGACAAAGATTATAAGGAAGTATTGTTCTATAAAATAAATAAAGATAAATTAAATGAATTTATTAATAGAATAGAAAAAGTAGATTATAAAGTAGATAATAATATTACAATTAATATAGATAATAGTAATAATAGATTATTATTTACATCTATTCCATACGATGAAGGATTTGGTATCTATTTAGATGGTAACAAAATAGATAAAATAAAACTGATAGATACTTTTATAGGTATAGATGTTCCTGAGGGAAAACATAGTATTACTATTCATTATGATCTTCCATTAAAGAAAGAAGGATCATATATAACTATAGTATTATTACTAATAATTAGTTCTTATTATATTTATATTAATAGACATAATGATTATAAATGATATAATATTTATAAGAGGAGTAAGATATGAAAAGAAAATTAGGAATATTATTTTCGATATTACTTGTAGTAGCAATAATAATTACAGGATGTGATATTGGAACAGTAAAAAAAGAGGAGAAGGTAAGAGATATGAGCAAAGTGCATCATGTTAAGATGGAAATAGAACATTATGGAACAGTTGAGATAGAACTTGATGGTAATGAAGCACCAATAACTGTCGACAATTTTATGAAATTAGTTAATGAAAAGTATTATGATGGATTAACATTCCACAGAAATATGGAAGGATTCATGGCTCAAGGTGGAGATGGTACCTTAAAAGGTAAACCAGCAGCAGCTACTATAAAGGGTGAATTCAAGAACAATGGAGTTAATAATACTATTAAACATACTAGAGGAACTATATCTATGGCTAGAGTAGGTGGTATGAACGATAGTGCTAGTAGCCAGTTCTTTATAGTACAACAAGCTGCACCACATCTAGATGGTGACTATGCAGCATTTGGTCATGTAACTAGTGGAATGGAAGCAATTGACAACTTACTTGCAAATACACCTGTACAAGATGATAATGGAACTACGCTTCCTAAGGATCAGCCAGTAATTATAAGCATTAGAGCAATAGATTAAAGATATTCAAATGAATATCTTTTTTTACATTTAAAATGTAAATTATGCATTTTTTTACAAAATTTTAAAAAAAGTATTGCATTTTTAATGATAACTGATATAATTAAATTATCCAACATAGGATAGCATTCAATGTTAGGATAAGTAAAAGTAACGAAAGCCATAGTATTATAATAAAAATATGAAGAATATATAATAAAAAATACATAGAGCCAAAAGATGATTAGTATGGCAACACATATAATCATAAAATTTACTATATTAATAGTAATACTTTGAAAATCGGTTATATATATGAAAATATATATAATACAATATATATAGTAGTATCTGTATACGAAAGTATACAGATAGGTATATATATGATTTATAAGCTATAACAATGTGTAATCTTACTAATGTTGGATATGTAATTACATGGGAAGAGCACCCTGAGTAAGAAGTTATTTATTAAATTTGATAGGTTTATAAAATAATTCATTGCATTGCTCACAGAAATATGATGACTATCAATCATCATATTTTTTTGTGTGTAAAAACCTTATAATTTGATTTTTTCCATTTTTTGTAGTATAATATATCCACATATTGAGGGGGTTGTATATATGGAATTATTATTATTATATTTAGGAAGCATTGCACTTAGTTTTTTTATTACTGGAACTACAACATTTCAAATGGCAAGAGACATTGGTAATTCAGGAGGTAAATTTAACATTGAAAAGTTAACTAAATTATCGAGCTTAATTAATCCGGAATTACAGAAAATAAGTCGTATAATGAAATTTGTTCCTTTCTTAAATGTTTTGTTTTCTATGGCAGAAGGAATGCAATATTTAGGTAATAAAGAAGATACTCTATATCAGTTATCCATTTTTGGAGCTATTGAAGAAATGACAGATGAAGAAAAGAAAGATTTTGAAAAACGCCCAACCGGCTTAAATTGTTTATTAATAAGCGCTAAATCAGATTCTGATAAGAAAAAACCAAAAGTTGATATCAAAATTGAAAAGACTGAAGAAGGTACAAAAGTTAAGATTGATTCTCCAGATTATACTGATAAAGAAAAAGAACTAGCTGCACAATTTTTTAAATATGGAATTGAAAAATATGGTGGTGTAAGTGAATTTGCTGATGCATTAAGAAAAAACAGTGATCAAATTAGAAATGAATTTCTAGCATCATTTACTAAGGCAAATGACAATAATTCATCTAAAGAATCTGAAAAGACTGAAGATAAAGGAAGACAATATACTAAGAAGAAAAATGGTATCAATTAATTGATACTTTTTTCTTTTTATGATAGGTTATCTTTGTGAGGCGATGTTATGGCTAGATGCAAATGGGTAAATATGGATAACCCTTTATATATCAAATATCATGATGAAGAGTGGGGAGTAGCATCACACGATGATAATTATCTTTTTGAAATGCTAATACTTGAATCATTTCAAGCTGGACTATCATGGGAGTGCATTCTAAATAAGAGAGAGAATTTTAGAAAAGCATTTGATAATTTCAATTACAATAAAATTGTAAAATATGACGATAATAAAATAAATGAATTAATGAATGATAAAGGTATTATTAGAAATAGATTAAAAATTAAATCTACTATTAATAATGCAAAAATATTTATAGATATTAGAAAAGAGTATGGTTCTTTCGATAAATACTTATGGTCTTTTACTAACAATAAAGTAATAAAAAATAAAGATGATATATTTAATACTACATCAAATTTATCTGATAGAGTATCTAAAGATCTATATAAAAGAGGTATGAGATTTGTTGGATCTACAATTATCTATTCTTATTTACAAGCTGTAGGTATTATTGATGATCATGAACTTAAATGTGAAAAATATTAAAAACTTAGTATTTAGATAATTCTTATAACTGGATTTATCTAAATACTTTTTTCTTTATATATAATTAATAGTATTCTTATTGAATTCATTATTAATAATTAGAATCATCAGTTTGCATATACTTATCTTATGTAATATTATGACTTCTTGAAAGGGGGATGCCTATGCAAGAAGTCTTTTTATTTTTCTTAGGATTTTTTATAGGTGGATTTTTTGGAATAACTATCATGTGCATGATGCAAATATGTAAAGAATGACAATTGTACGTAAACTCCCATTTATATAATGCTTATTTTATGATAAAATAAATTAATAATAGGTTGATTTTATAATGGAAAATGAAGAGAAATGTTACAAGTTATTAGATGAATTAGGAATTGAGTATTCTTATGTAAAGTATTCTAAAGAAGATAAAGAAAATAAGAAGTTAGTAGATGAACTAATTGGTGTTAAAGGTATTAAGAATTTGCTATTTAAAACTAGAAATCTTAAGAAAGAATTATTCTTTGTAATACTTCCTAGAGAAAAGAGATTCGATACTAAAGCATTTAGAAATAGATTTGGTATTACTAAGATAGAGATGGTAGATGATACTGAATTAAAAGAGTTTTTAAATGCTACTAATGGAGATGTTAGTATTATGGATCTTCTATACGATAAAGAGAAGAGAATAAAACTATATATCGATAAAGAAGTATTAGATGAAGAGTACTTTAGATTTCATCCATTTAATGGGCTGATAACAGTTAAAATCAAAACTATAGATTTAAAAGAAAAATTATTACCATATTTAGATCATAATCTAATTGAGATATAGGAGGAGTTTATGAAGAAGATAAAAAGGATTATTGATAAGATTAGCAAAAGATATAGTGAATATCTAAACAAGTATTTTGTGACAAATATTGGATTAATAACTATTACTTTATTTGCTATTATATTCGGACTTGAAAGTGCTAATGATATTGTCAATACAATATTTTGGATATTAGTATGTTTTATTCCATTAACACTTATTGTCGAAACCTCTTTTAAGAAGGATGATAAGAGAAGATTATATTTATATATATTATCTGTATTCTTATCTATTATAGGTGGAATAATACTATTTAATAATAAGAGTATGATTGTATATGACTTATTTATTGGAATAATATTAATTCTAGTAATTATGTCTGTATATCAAGTAGTTAAGAATAGAAAAGATTCATCTAATTATCTATGCAAAGTATTCTTTAATTTATTCAAAGTAGAATTATTTACAGGAATATTAGTAGTAGGTTTTGGAATAATCTATTTAATTGTAGAGTTATTAATAATAGAGGGATATAATATTGAATTCTATGACAAGATATTATATTTCATAATAGGTATTTATAATATTCCATTTACTATTATGAGTTTTGAAAATGTTAAAGAAGAAGTACCTGCTATAATTAATTCACTTATCAGAAGAGTGTTATTGATATTACTTGATATATCTTACGTAGTAATAATTGTATATATTTTAAAGATAGTATTTACTATGGAATTACCAGAGAATCAAGTATTCTTTGTAGTATTCTTACTATTTGCATTTACTTATCCAATGCTTATAATGTTAGGAAACTATGAAGGAAAGATAGAGAAGTTTAATACTGATTATTTACCATATATCTTTATAGCACCACTAATATTACAAGTGTATTCTTTATCACTTAGAATAAGTGTTTATGGAATAACTGCATCTAGATATTTAGGTTTATTCATAATAGTATTCGAAATGATTGCTATGTTCTTATATCTATTTAAGAATAAGAAATATTTAAATGTTAATTTATTTGTACTTGCAGGTATGGCGTTTGTATTATTCGTAATGCCTTATGTTAATATTTATGAAGCACCAATCTATTTCCAAGTTAATAGATTAACTAATATATGGACAGAAAAGACTAGTGAAAGTGATATAACTAAAGATAATAGACAAGTAATCAAAGATATATATGAATATTTATTGGATTATGAAGACGCAGATAGATATATGCCTAAACATTTAAATATGAATAAGATTAATAAATATTTAATGAATACTAGAACTAAATACGAAGGATTACAAGCTAGATATTTTGTATATACTAGAATAGAAAAACCAATAGATATTTCTAATTATAAAGCTATGGAAAAATTCTATTACGAAGGAAGAAGCGTAAAACTTGAAGATATGAATGTTGTACTTGGAAATGAAGAGTACTCTATAGAGAACTTAGTTAATACTCTAATGAAAGATGAACAACAAGAAAATGAGATTGTACTTACTACTAATAGTGGAAATGCATTCCTAGTAGAAAGATTTGATTTCTATTTCAACGAAAAAGAAGATGTACTTGAAAATGTTACATTAGAAGGATATCTACTTTATAGGTGATATATGAAGTATTTGGTAGCAAGTGATATACATGGATCACTTAAATATGCTGAAGAATTAGAAAAGAGAATAAATGTTGAAAATCCAGATAAGATTATTCTTTTGGGAGATTTATACTATCAAGGATATAGGGGAATTCTAAATCCTGACTATAGACCTGATGATGTTGCAATGATACTTAATAGGTACAAAGATAAGATACTATGTACTAGGGGTAATTGCGATAGACCAGAAGATGAATATATGTCTGAATTTGAATTAAAAGACAAGATAGAATTAACTATATCTGGTAAGAAATTCTTCTTTACGCATGGACATATCTACAACAATAGTAGTAGACCAGAAGATTTTGATGTATTGATATATGGACATTTCCATACTGGATTTATCTATGAAGAAGATGGAAAGATATATGCTAATCCTGGATCTGTATCACTACCTAAGAACGATACTAAGAATAGTTATATGATTATAGAAGATAATAAAATTATTCTTAAAGATATATATGGAAATTTAATTGAAGAAACTAATTTTTAGTTTCTTTTATTTTTAAATAATATATAATAAAGACGAGAAGGACATATTGATGAAAGGAGAATAATATGGCAGTAATAAAATTAGAAGAAAAAGATTTCGATAAAGAAGTTATTGAATCTAAAAAGAAAGTAGTAGTAGACTGTTATGCTGATTGGTGTGGACCTTGTAGAATGCTTGGACCTGTACTTGAAGAGGTAAGCGAAGAGAAAACAAATTATACTTTTTATAAATTAAATGTCGATGATGCTGAAGAAATATCTATGAAATATGGAATAATGTCTATACCTACAGTTTTAGTATTTGATAACGGAGAATTAGTTAATAAATCAGTTGGTTTGATACCGAAAGAAGACATATTTGAGTTACTTAAATAAAAAAGATGAAATAATTCATCTTTTTTTGTTTATTTTCTTGCTTATAAAAGGTTAATCGTATTACAATGTTATTAGGATATAGAAAGGTAACAGGGAGATGCAGAGAGTAATAGGAAAACTTTTAATAAAAATATCAATCTTGCTAATTCTTTTCGGATGTAGAAATTTTATTTTTGACTTCGTTATAGATAATTTTATAATTAATAAAAACGTTCAATTTACTGATAAAAATCAGTATTATTTGAAATATAAATACAAGTATATTCAAAACTTGGAAACATTTAAGTTAGAAAATAAGCAAGATTTATTAAACCTTTATTACACTGTTATTAATAGTGGAGTAGATAACTTTGAATTTTATTGCCCTAAAGAATATGAAAACTGCATTAACGATGTTGTCGATATAGCAGAACATCCTGACTATTTATCCGATATAAATGGATTTGTTCATCCATTCAATAGTTTCGATACAATTGAAACAACATATGATTCATTTAATAGAGTTAACTTAGTTATTACTAAGACATATACAGATGTACAGATAGAAAAGATTAATGGAAAAGTTGACGATATATTAAAAGATGTTGTTAAAGATGAAACTGATACAAAGAAAGCAATTAAATTAATTCATGATTATATAATTGATCATACTAAGTACGATAGTGAAAGAGCAGATAAGAATAGAATTTTATATTCATCTAATACTGCTTATGGAGTATTGTTTGAAGGATATGGAATATGTAGTGGATATGCTGATGCAATGGCAATATTCCTAGATAGATACAATATTCCAAACTACAAAGTTTCTAGTGTTAACCATGTATGGAATGCTGTTCAGCTAGATGGTAAATGGTATCACTTAGATCTTACTTGGGATGATCCAATAATAGATACTGGTAAAGAAGTAGTACTTCATGATTACTTCTTAGTAAATACTGATAAATTATTAGAACTTGATAAGACACAGCATATGTTTAACAGGACAATATATAGCGAAGTAGCATAAAAAAACTAGAATAATTTCTAGTTTTTTTCTTCTTCTAATTTTTTGAAATCTACTTTTCCAATCATTGTCTTTGGAAGGCTTTCTCTAAATACAAATTCTTTTGGAATCATATATTTAGATAAGTTCTTTTCACAGTATTCTCTTATTTCACTTCTAATTTTTAAATTATCCTTATATCCATCTTTGAGTACTATAAATGCTTTTGGTACTTGTACTTTGTATGGATGAGGTACTCCGATTACACAAGAGTTAAGTACGCTTTCGTGCTTATTTAATACTTCTTCTATGTGCGATGGAAATACGTTATATCCAGATACGATTATTAATCTTTTAATACGTTGCACGAAGAATAAAACACCATCTTCGTTAACATATCCCATATCTCCAGTATGTACCCATATTCTCCCTTTAACATCTTTTTCTAGTATTTCGTTAGTTTCTTTTTCGTTATTTAAATATCCCATCATGACTGAAGGACCACTTATTAATATTTCTCCTTTTTCTCCAGCTTTAACTTCTTCTTTTGTATTGACATCGATTATTTTTACGTTGTTTCCTGGAAGAGGAATACCACTACTACCGGGTATATCTACACCTCTAGTGGGGAAAATACAACCACCGCTAGTTTCTGTAAGACCATAACCTTGTACAATTTTATGTCTGCAGTGATGTGATTTTAAGAATCTATCAACTTCTACATTTCTTTCTGGATTAAGTGTATCTCCACCGGATACTACATATTTAACTTCACTTAAATTGACATTTTGCATATGTTTGTTTTTTATCATAGCTTCGAATAGAGTAGGTACTCCAGGAATTATAGTTGGATGATATTTAGATAACAATTTATCGAATCTTTTAGCATCAAATTTAGGAACTAGTATCATCTCTTCGCCACTAGCTAGTGGAAAGTGAATAGTTTCAACTAAACCAAAGCAGTGGAACATTGGAAGAATACAAAGCATCCTGTCTGTATCATCTGTGTCGTATAAAGCGATTTTAGCTTGTTCAGGAACCACATTTATATTTCCGTTGGATAGAAGTATATTTTTAGGTGTACCAGTAGTACCACCACTGTGAAGTATTACAGCTGGATCATCTTTAAATGTTTCAACCTCAACTTCTTGGTCATATTTCAATCCTTTTTCGACAAAATCTTTCCATTTAACAAACTTTTCACTCTTTTCTGGAATATTTATCTTTCTATCTTGAAGTAGGTAATAACCAATACCAGTAAGCACTGGCATACTATCTCTTGGAGATACGATTACAACTTTATATACGTTAGTATCGTCTATAACATTTTTAATATTTTCATATGTTATATTAACTGCTACAAGCATTACACTGTTAGTACTGTTAAGAGAGAACTTAATTTCTTCTTCACTGGATAGTGGGTGAATCATATTAGCGATAGCACCAATCTTACTTACTGCATAAAAGCTTATTACAGCCTCAGGAGTATTTGCCATACATATACTTACGACATCTCCTTTTCTTATGCCTTGACTTCTAAATGCTCTAGCACATAAGTCTATTTCGTAGAATAGATCACTATAAGTCATATAGTTATTAAAATAATTAACTGCTATATTGTTCATCCTGTTGATATTGCAATCGTATATATATCTATATAGTGATTTATCAGGTATATCTACTTTTCTTTTATCCTTAGGATAGTATTTTAACCAAGGCTTTTTATCCCTAGCTAATAACCCCTTTAAACTTTCAAATAATTTCATATTTTCCTCCATTTTTTAAACAATTGTTGAATAAACTACTAAATCATTATATAATTTAAGAAAAGCAAATATCAATCATCAATTAATTGCGTATTTGTTAGATATTAAACAGGTTATACGACAATTGTTTAAAAAGGAGCACATATGGATAGAAGAGTAAAATACACGATGAGTGTTATAGAAGATACATTTCTTAGTTTATTAGAGCAAAAGGATATTGGAAGTATCACTGTTACAGAAATATGTAGAATAGCAGATATCAATAGGGCAACTTTCTATAGATATTATGTTGATATATATGATTTATTAAAAAAGATTCAAGATAATTTTATTAACGAGATAAAAGCATCTAATCCGATGGTTAATTTACCAAATTACACTGTGTACAATTACACTAAAGAGATCCTTGAAATATTCCAACAAAATAAAAAATTAGTAAAGATTTTATTCGATACTAATAACAATATTTATTTCCTTAATGAAGTTTTAGAAGTAGCAT
>JAEEGL010361631.1_pt1 | contig 21176 bp, 15 predicted proteins | sample 9134231 | NCBI WGS metagenome assembly JAEEGL01 (sample SAMN16246548, study PRJNA631951) | gut metagenome | biome: gut microbiome; feature: rumen; material: fiber-attached | host: Bos | place: Iran: Karaj | collected 2018-10 | reverse complement strand
CTTTCCCATCCCGCCGTTCTCGGCCTCGATGTAAATGCCCTCGAAATAGACCGTTCGTGCGCGGTTCACCTCGGGGTAGATGGGAGCGAGCTTGATGTAATAGACCACCGCCATCACCATCGTGAAGGCTAACGCCATCGTTGTTCCTGCGATGTAGATGGCGGAAAAAAGCTTTTCCTCGCGCATCATGGCCAGGGCTTGGCGAATGTACATTCTTAGTTTCATCTTTCTACAATGAATAGATAATATTGATTTCGCGATACCGCGACACCTACTCTTCTACAAAATCCATGCCAAACGCATAACTCATTGATTCTAAGCGACGCCTTAAAAAGCAACTGTCCATTTCTGGACATTCGATATGTTCGGAAATGGACAGAAGAAATGTATTCGCCTGATTACGCTTTTACCTGCCTGTAGCGCGTCTGCCCTCCCCTGCCCAAGCGGATGAGTTTCCCTTCACGGACGAGACGTGAGAGGAGTGTGGTGATACGGCGCCGCGTGAGCTGGAGCTCGAAAGCATAAAAGACATCCTGGTTCGTGATGGTCTCTTGTTCGGCAAACAGGGCAGCCAGCCGCTGCTCCACATCATCTGCCTGCGCATGGATCATCTGTCCGAAGGGCACTTGATCCACTTCAATGCCACACACCTCGTCCAGCAACTTGCGGTCTGGTTCGAAGAGCAATCCGTCCACATGCACGTCCTTGCCGTGGTAGTTACCCTGCTTCACCTCTATCTCGCCCTTCAGCGACAGGCGGAAGGTTCCCAACCCCGGAAGCTTCACGGCATTGCCCATCTTCATCTCATGCACCATCACCCTCGTCAGCACATCTAAGGCACTCAGCAGTTCTCCCTTCGTCAACATCGACGGCAGGCGAAATTCGCCACCCTGGAACTCCACGGCATCCACCGTTACCCTATGCTCCAGCCTGGGCCGCAGCGACTTCAGCTGCAGTTCATTCACCAGATCCTCCTGCTCTTCGGCACCTGCACTTGTTGCAGGTTCCACTCTCTCGTTGGGCAACAGCCCACGCTTAGCAATCGTAAATCGTATAGCCATAATCGATATGTTTTATAGTTTTGTTGCGCTGCAAAGATAGGCATTTTGCCCCAAATGGCCATATTTATTGCTCGAAAAAGCCTTATTTTAGCATTGAACCATCGCGATTGTTCAATCAAACCATCATGAAAGTTCGATTGAACCATCACGATGGTTCAATCTCCATGTATAAGTAAACAATCCTTATGCTCAAGTGATCTCGTCACCGACATCTACCTTTCGAGAGCAAATATTCTGCGGGAAAAGGATGGTGAAACGGGTGAGGTGGTCGGTGGGGTCGGTCTGCAGGGTGAAGGTGCAACCATGAGCGGTGAGGATGTCGCGTATGAGCAGGAGGCCGATGCCCTGACCTTGTGGCTTAGTAGAAAAGAAGGGGGTGAAGAGGTGCTGAGCGGCTTCGGGGGAGATGCCGCGTCCGTTGTCAGTGATGGTAAGGGAAGACTCTCCCCCCGCCCTCCCTGTTAGGGAGGGAGCATGATGATTTGAAGGCAGTAACTCCTGAATAGCGACGGTAATTACTCCCTCCCTGTAAGGGAGGGCGGAGGGAGAGTCCTTTATACTCTCCACGCTGTTCTTGACGATATTCACCAGCACTTGCTGAAAGAGGACGGGGTCGAGGTGGACGGGTATGGCATCGTCGGTGAGATGAAAGTCGAGACGGACATGGGAGTTGAGGCAGAGGTTTTCGAGGAAGGGGCGGCAGGCCTCTACCTCCTCGCTGAGGTCGCAGAGTTGTAGCTGCGGCGCGGGAATCTTGACGACTTCGGCAAAGCGGGTGACAAAGGAGGACATGGCGAGCAAACGATCGCGAAGAGGGGCCTCCTCCAATGCTCCGACAATTCCCGCCACACTGTTGTTGACCTCATGGGCTATCATTCGGATGACGCGCTCGTAGGCTGCTTTCTCTGCCAATCTGACCTCGGAGGTGAGGGACTCGATGAGGTAGAAAGGATGCTGATAGCCGCGGTCGGGGAACGAGAGGTGGCTGATGCGAAAGATACCGGGTTCGGCAGTCAGGCGCACGGTGGTCTCGCTGCCGAGGGGCAGACGTTGCATGGCCTCGGAGATGACGGGCTTCATCATGCTGCGTGCGGCAGGATTCATGGAGGTGATGTTGCCATCGAGGTCGCATTGCACGACGCCCATGGGCGAAGCTTCGATGAGGAGGCTGAGGAAGGTGTATTGCTCTTCGAGGCTGAGGTGTTCGGTACGCAGCCGGGCAAGCAAGTCGTTGAAGGTGCGGACGATGATGTCTGTCTCGTATTGTCCTGACGGGGCGAGGCGTGTGGTGAGGTCAAGGTCACGCACGAGCTCCATTCCGCTGATGAGGGTGTCGTAGGGCTGAAGGGTACGGCGATAGAAATAGACAAGATAGAGGAGCAGCAGGACGATGAAGCACTCCGTCGTGTAGAATAGCCAAGAGTGACTCTGGAAGGTGGTGAACAGAGCCACACCTGCGAGCAGAAGAATGGCAACCACAAGAATCAGAAAAGAATACTTCAGTTTCATAGGCCGTGCTTCTCGATTTTGCGATAGAGGGCACCACGGCTGATGCCAAGTTCCTTGGCCACGAGGGAGAGGTTGCCGGCGTGCTTCTGGATGGAGGCGGCGATGGCGGCGCGCTCGAGTTCTTCAAGGGTGGGAGATGGACCCGTCGGGGAAACCGACGGGAACACTGACTCATGAGAAGAGGGGGACAGGGACTGGCGGAAGTCGGCAGCGGTGAGTTCCTCTCCTTCTGCCATTAGCACGGTTCGCTCCACCAGGTTCTTCAGTTCGCGAATGTTGCCGGGGAAAGGAAGAGATTGGAGGTAGGAGATGGCATCGGGAGTGATGGCGGGGGAGAGACTGAACTGATGGAGGAAGAAGTCCACGAGCAATGGGATGTCCTGGCGGCGCTGGCGCAAGGGCGGCAGGTGGATGCTGATGAGGTTGATGCGGTAGAAAAGGTCTTCGCGGAAGATGTGTTCCTCCACCATGGAGGGGAGGTCCGCATTGGTGGCGCAGATGACACGGACATCGGTGCGGCGTGTGTGGCTGTCGCCCAGTACCTCGTAGGTCTGATCCTGAAGCACTCGGAGCAGCTTCACCTGGCTGGCGAGGTCGAGTTCTCCGATTTCGTCGAGGAAGATGGTGCCTCCCTTGGCGAGTTCGAATCGCCCTACCCTATCCTCTTTCGCATCGGTGAAGGCTCCTTTCTTATGGCCAAACATCTCGCTCTCGAACAACGACTGAGAGATACCTCCGAGGTTCACCTTCACAAAGGGACCTGCGGCACGATGGCTCTGCCGATGAATGGCCTCGGCAATGAGTTCTTTGCCCGTGCCACTCTCGCCCGTGATGAGAACAGGCGCATTGGTGGGAGCGATGCGGGCGATGGTGGAATATACAGAGGCGAGGGAGGGAAGGACGGCCCCTCTCCCCGCTCCACCCGTGGGGGAAAGAGCCAACTTTCTGTTTTGGGGCTTTTGAGAGGAAATGAAGTCCACCTCCCCACGGGGGGAGTTCTTCGAAGTGTCGAAGCGACCAAGAGTCGAGCGAGAGAGGGGCCTTAGCTTTATTGCCGTCTCAATCCTATCCAGAAGGACCCCGTTGTCCCAAGGCTTGGTGATGAAGTCGAAGGCTCCGGCCCGCATTCCCTGCACGGCAAGATCTATGGTACCCCAAGCGGTCATGAGGATGCATGGGATTTCGGGGCGGAAGACCTTGACCTGCTTGAGCAATGTAAGGCCTTCATCTCCGGTAGTGGAATTGTCGTAGTTCATATCCATCAGAACCAATTCCAATTCCGGATGGCTGCGCACGATATCAATGGCAGCCTTAGGGTTCTCGGCCAGCGTCACAGCGTACTCGTTGCGCTCGAGGATGAGCTTCAGCGACAGGCGGATGGCTTTATCGTCATCTACAACTAATATCATAGGGAGCGGCTTCGCCGCGGTTTTATTGTTTAAAGTTTAATGTTTAAAGTTTAATGATTTTCGGATTTGCGAGTGCAAAGGTAGTAATTAATTTCGGGCTTGATGCTTTACACTTTACAATTTCATTTACTTTAACGTCTCGTCCGTCGTTTTTTGCCTTTAGTTCCTCACTCTTAACTTTTCCTTTCCTTTGTACTTGGCCATATCGCTGACCACAAGCTCCTCGCCCTCGGAGAGTCCGCTGATGACTTCGATGTAGTCGTAGTTGCATTCTCCAAGCTGCACCTCACGCGGTACGAGGGTGCGGTCGTCCTTAAATATAAATAAGGTGTACTTGCCCGGTCCAGCGTAGAACGATCCGTTGCGGATGCGGAGGACATCGTCGCGGATGCTGGTGATGACATACACCTCGGTCTTCAGGCCAGAGCGCAGGCGCGGGTGGCTGGGATTCTGAGGCTGGACGGTGAAGGTGATGGCTCCTCCCTGACTGAGCGGTGTGACGGTGGCGATCGTGGCGGGCAGCCGTTCCTTGCCGATACGCAACAAGGCTTCGCCGCCTACGAGGACCCGGTCGCTGTAGGTATCCGAAATCTCACACTCCGCCTTGAAGTGGCTGAGGTCGCTGACGATGGCCACCTTCTGCCCGGCTCCCACGGTTGCACCGATCTCGTTGGTGATGTAGGTGAGTGTAGCACGTCGTGGCGAACAGATGGCCGCTTCGGCGAGAGTACGTTGTTTCTCGGCCAGGCCTTTCTCAAAGATACCGTTCTGCAGTTGCTGCATCCTCAGGTCAGCCTGCTTCACGCGGAGTTCGTTGTCGTATTGCTGTCGCAGTTGCTGGAGTTGCAACTGTGCTGTCCGCAAGGTCGTCTCGGCCTGGCGCACACGATCCCGAGTTCCGGAGCCGAGGCTGTCGAGGTAGAGTTCGTTGTGCAGCTGGGCTTGCAGTTGCGAGAGTTTCATCTCTTCCACCTCGATTTGCATGCGGCGGTCTGATAGTTGTGTCTCTATGTTTGCTCTCAGCTGCTCCATCTGCTGATGGCGTATCTCCCGTTCGTCCAGTGCCTTGGCGAGTTCGGTCTCGGTTGACAGGAGATCGAGTCGCAGCAGTGGAGTTCCCACATCCACACTGTCGCCACTGTGTGCATAAACTTCCAGAATACGTGAACTGATGGGTGATGTGATGACCTCCTCGAAGGCAGGCACTACCTTGCCCGTTGCAGACACACTGATGTCTATCGTACCCCTATCGACTTCCGAGATGACCAGTGCCTTGCCGTCTAACGAAGTCATCATCTGCGAGCCAAGCCATGCCCCCGCGGCAAGCACCACAAGGAAGCCTCCAAGCCACTTTGCAACCTTCTTCAGTTTGTTGCGTCGTTGTACACTGACAGGTATCTGCCTGTCCATCGTTTGATTATCTGCTTTCATCTATTTCTACTTTATCAATTGTTCAAAATCTGCATTGATGTTTTCCCCTCGCTCAAAGTCCCAAAGGGTGAGGCTGCGGAGTTGATAATAATAATACCAAAAGTTGAAAAGTTGGGAGATGCGGTTCTGGCGCGCTTCATCCTTGGCTGTCTGTGCGTCGGAGAGTTCCAGCGTGGAGATACTGCCTATCTTGAACGTTTCCACGTTCGTGTGGTAGCGGCGTCGCGCGATGCTGTCTGCTTCCTCTGCGATACGTAGCTGTGCCAATTGGTTGTTGAATTGTTCTGTGAGAATAAAGATGTTCTGTCGGAACTCTTGAGCCTGCTGGCGAACCTGCCCCTGAATGATTTCGCGATTGCTCTCTGCCATGCGTCGCTGTCCCTTACGCTTTCCCCAATCAAGCAGGGGGACGGTGAACCCGACCTGCACCACCTGCTTACTGAGCAGGTCGCGATAAGCACCGCCCAAAGTGGAACCCGTTCCTGTGTAGCCCAACTGTGCATAAAGATTAATACTCTGGCGGTTGGCACGGGCGGTGGCCACAGAGTAGTCGGCTTCCAACTGGCGACGACGAAGGGTCGTGGCGTGAGCGTTATTTTCGAGGGCGTGATGGAGCACCTCTTCGAACTGTAAGTTGAATTGCGGGATGTCTTCCGGAACAACGGGTTCAATGTCGGCCTCCACGTCCAAGAAGCAGCGCAAGGCAAACTGTCGAGACTGCCGTGAGCTCTCTGCATTTGTGAGGCTACTGCGAGCCGTGAGTGTATTCAACCGCATTTGCAAAACATCATTCTCGCTGATGGTGCCCATCTCGCGCTTGGCTAACGCCACCTCATAAAGTTTTTCAGCTGTTGCCAAATTCTGCTGTGCTATATGTACCTGCTCACCAGCCAGTAACAAGTTAAAAAATAGATTGATGGCCTGCATCGCCACCTGTTCTGTTTCAGTCAGGAATCGTGCTTTGGCCTCGCGGTAACGAAGGGGTTCGATACGACGATTCCATTTCACGTGGTTCACGCCAAAGATTGGTTGCGTGATTGTAATAGCAAAAGGCAAGGACATCAGCTGATTACCGCCACCACTGCCCGACTGATGCAGGAAATCTAACGATGACTCCACAGACAGCGAACCACCCGTAAGCCAAATCTTTTGGCTAATATGAAGCGAACCACTAAGTCCAAGATAATCATTACGCACGAAAGACACACCGCCGTCAGCCTGCTGGTAAGAGGTGTAACGTTTGTTGTAACTCGGCATCGTAGCCGAAAAAGAGACCTCCGGCAACAAATCCGCACGGTAGCTGCGCCACTGCCAATAAGCAGATTTCAACTCTCCGAGTGCCATTGCCGCTTCCACGCTTTGGCGGCGCGCCATCATGATACACTCCGAGAGTGTAAGACGCATCTTCTCTTCTGCTGCTAACGTCGAAGGGAGAATGAGGCACATTAATAACATCAAGATTCTATTCGTCATATTGCACAATAATTGTTCCTATCTTTAACACATCTTTCTATGCAACATCCATGCCAATATGACAACAATCTAATTATGAGTCTATTAAAAAACTTATACTGTCCATTATCGGACACTACGGTGTTCATAAATGGACAATAGCAGCTAAAAAAATCCCACGCAGCAGAGCAACTGCGTGGGATTTATGTTTTGAGCGAGAGCGGAGGAACGTCCCTCGAATCGTTACTTTACCCTCCAGACGTTGAGGACGATGCCCTTGAAGTCGGCGCTGAAGGAGGGGGCACAGAGGAAGAGGGCATTGTTCAGCCAGGCGTACTTGCTGTCCTCCGGTGCTTCGAACTTGGGAGCGCAGCGGAAGTAGAAGGAGGGGTTGCCCTGCGCGTCCTTGGCGGTGGAGATGATGCCGGTGTTGCGGATGTGGATATAGACGCCATCGTCGGTCTTGATGGAATAGATGGCCTCCACCTCCGTGCGGTTGCCCTTGGCGAGCTGCCAGTCAGCGCCGCCGCTGAGGATGGTGCCGCGGAGCAGGGGACCCTCGAAGGTGCCACCGGTGATGGGGATGACGGTGCGGCGGCCGTGAGGTGTTTCGCCAACGGTGTAGGGGGCATCGAGTGTGACGCGCAGCTGCATGACAAATTCTGTTGCAGGCCCTTCGGGTTGCGGGGCTTCGTTGGTTTTCTCCTGCGCTGCCAGCATCGTGAACAGGCAACAGAGGAATGGCATTAAAAAGAATCTTTTCATCTTCATTGGTTTTAATATTAGTCCCACGTAATCAGAAAGGCATCTGCTGCGTGGGACTATGGTCTTGAAAGGATAATAACGAGAGGGTCAGGACAGCTGGGAGTGTCCGATGGAGAGTGCCTTGACATTGGCCTCGACGATGGCATCGCCCTTGCGCGAGAATACACGACGTACGGCGGCTTCGAGCTTGTCGTAGTCTATACCGAGTGCATGCTGCGCGGCTCCGAGGAGGATGACATTGGCGGAGCGGGGCACCTGGTTATCCTTAGCCAACTGTTCGATGTCGATGCAGACCACATGTGGCAGCTTGCCGAGGGCGGCAAGCACGGCATCAATGTCAGGATAATTCGGAATATTGACGAAGGGTGCACTGGAGGTGATGACCCAGCCGTCAGGATTCAGATAGGATAGGTAGCGCAGGGCTTCCATAGGCTCCATGGAGATGATGACATCTGCCCCACCCTTCGGGATGAGATCGCTGGCAATGGGGTTGGAGCTGATGCGGAGGTTGGACTGCACGTCGCCGCCACGCTGACTCATTCCATGGACCTCGGCCTGCTTGATATAGAGATTCTCGTTCATGGCTGCCTCGCCGATGATGGTGGCAATAGAGAGGATGCCTTGTCCTCCTACGCCACAAAGGATGATATCACATTTCATTATATAATTGAGAATTGATAATGGATAATTGAGAATTGAGAATTATACATTATACATTATTCATTATACATTAATTTTTCTTTTCCTTAGCGTGCCTTTTGAAGGTCTGAATGCACTCGCGGCGGGGAATGATGACGCTGACGCCGTGGTAGTTGATTTCTTCGCGGATGATGCGGGTTATCTCTGGCATGTTCTTGGGCAGGGGCACAACGACATGCAGGTGCTCGTCGCTGACTCCGAGTCCGCGGCAGATGGCCTCGAACTTATTGGTGCCGGCAGAATCCTGACCGCCGGTCATTGCGGTGGTGAGGTTGTCGGAGATTATGACGGTGATATCGGCGTTCTCATTAACGGCATCCAGCAGCCCCGTCATTCCTGAATGGGTAAAGGTGGAATCGCCGATGATTGCCACTGCGGGCCACTGACCGGCATCAGCGGCTCCCTTTGCCATGGTGATGCTGGCGCCCATATCGACACAGGAATGTATGGCGCGATAAGGGGGGAGGAAGCCGAGGGTGTAGCACCCGATATCTCCGAAGACGCGCGGATTCTCGAACTCCTTAAGGACTTCGTTCAGAGCGGTGTAGACATCGCGGTGACCGCAACCCTGACAGAGCTGAGGGGGACGGGGGGCTATTAAAGACCCACCCCCAACCCCTCCCGTCAGGGAGGGGAGTGCTGACGCGCTGTTATCGGTGAAAACGAGATTCACGCAATCCGGAGCGAGAGCCTTCAAGGCTGCGGCAACGCAGTCGGGGGTCAGCTCACCTGTGCGGGGCAGTTCGCCCGTGAGGCGTCCGAGGATGTTCTGGCTCTCGAAGACGCCGCGCACCTGTTCCTCGATGAAGGGCTGGCCCTCTTCGACAACGATGACGCGCTCGCAGACGTCCAGCAGTTGGCAGACGAGGCGCTTAGGCAGGGGATATTGAGAGATTTTCAGGAGGGGGAGAGAAGCCCCAGATTCCATGACATAGTTATAGGCGATGCCGCTGGCGATGATGCCCAAAGGGAAGGCCCCACTCCCCGCCACCTTGTAGGGGAAAGTCAATTGGTTCCACTTCGAGTTGGCGGCATCCTCCTCGAGCTGTGCCTGCTGAGCCGTCACCTTATCATTGCGGCGGCGGGCATTGGCGGGCAGCAACACCCAGTTGGCAGCTGCGGCATTGTAGTTCAGCTCGTTCTCCAGACGCGGTGCGTCGGCACATTGAACGACGGCGCGGCTGTGGGCCATGCGGGTGGTAACACGCATGAGGACGGGCAGGCACTGCTGTTCGGAGTACTCGAAGGCTGTGGCCATCATATCGTAGGCTTCCTGCTGAGAGGATGGCTCGAAGGTGGGAATGAGGGCGAACTTGCCATAGAAGCGGCTGTCCTGTTCGTCCTGGGAGGAATGCATGGAGGGGTCGTCGGCCACGAGGACCACCACACCACCGTTGACACCAGTCATTCCGCTATTCACAAACGGGTCGGCGCAGACATTCAAGCCCACATGTTTCATGCAGACGAGAGCGCGTTTGCCCATGAATGACATTCCGAGCGCGGCCTCCATGGCCGTCTTCTCGTTCGTACACCAGCGGCTGTGCAATCCGCGTTCGCGGGCAAGAGCATTGCCCTGAATGTACTCCGTAATCTCTGTGGAAGGCGTGCCGGGATATGCATAGACGCCAGAAAGCCCGGCATCGATGGCACCCTGCGCTATCGCCTCGTCACCTAAAAGTAATTTCTTCATATATATATTTAAATTTCAACTTTTCAACTCAAAATCATCCGCATCATCCAGCACGGGGAACTTATTCTCGTAGTGGCGGAGGAAATCGAGATCGATGACTGCGGAAGCAGCCCACTCGGTCTTGTCGGGACAATCCATGATGGTTTCGCCGTAGGGGTGGATGATGGCAGAACGCCCGTAGTACTCGCACTGCTGGTCGGTTCCTATTCGATTACAGGCTGCGACATAGCACTGGTTCTCGATGGCACGGGCGCGAATAAGGGTGCGCCAGGCGGTGTCGCGACTGATGGGGAAGTTGGCAGAATAAAGTATGCAGTCATAATCCCCACGGTTGCGAGCCCAGAGCGGGTAGCGCAGGTCGTAGCATACCTGCAGCAGGAATCGCACTCCCCGGAACTCGACAATGACGCGACTGTGGCCTCGGCTGTAATGCTCGGCCTCTCCGCCGTAGGCAAAGAGGTGACGCTTGTCGTAGACAGAGACTTCACCATCAGGACGCACGAAATGCAGGCGGTTGTAGTATTTGCCATTGTCCTCGGTGGCGATACTGCCCACGACGGCAGCGTCGAGTTCGCGGGCTTTCTGTTGCATCCACTGGAGGATCCGAGGTTGGAGATCCACAATATCCTGTGCCATATTGTTCAGTCCTGTGGCGAACATCTCGGGCAGGAGCAGGAGGTCGGTGGACGGCAGTTTGTCTATGAGTTCATCAAGGTGCGCCAGATTCTCATCGGGGCGGCACCATTGAATGTCGTGCTGTAAGATGGTTACCTTCATAACTTTGTGATGTTGTTTCAAGCCGTTTTACTTGCAATTTGATTGCAAAAGTAGTAATTTTCTTTCACTTAAAGGCAAAATCGGGCGACCTTTTAATATTTTTTGTACATTTTGAAGAAGATAAGGGCCTTTACGCGCGCGATATGCGCGTTCGCGAGCGCACATATTATATAATGGTGTCACTTGTAAAGAGCCTTCACGATGCGACCGTCGGAGTTTAGTAGATAGTTGGCGGTCTTCTTTTGTGGAAAAAATCCCCACCGGCCACAAGGACCGGCAGGGATGTATTGAAACTCTGAGCGGAAATTAACCGCCAAAGTTATCGAAGCGAATCATGTCGTCTTCGACACCCAGACTGTGCAGGAGGTCAAGGACGGTCTTAGCCATCATGGGAGGACCGCAAAGGTAGTACTCGCAGTCTTCGGGAGCCTCATGGGCCTTAAGGTAGGTGTCGCCCATGACGGGAGCCACGAAGCCCGGAGTGTACTTGATGCCAGCGTCATCGGCTTTGGGATCGGGACGGTCGAGAGCGAGGTGGAAGTGGAAGTTGGGGAAGTCCTTCTCGAGCTGCAGGAAGTCGTCGAGGAAAGGAATCTCCTCCAGCGCGCGGGCACCATAGAAGTAGTGCATGGGGCGCTTGCGGTCTTCGTCCTTCACGCCGTGGCCCTTGAGCATGTGCATGATCTGAGCACGCAGGGGAGCCATACCGGCACCACCACCGACCCAAATCATCTCGCGCCCTGTGCCGTACTGGGGACGGAACTCACCATAAGGGCCACTCATGATGACCTTGTCACCGGGCTTCAAGCTGAAGATATAGCTGGAAGCGATACCCGGGTTGACATCCATGAAGCCAGGACCCTGCTCCTTCGGCTTGAAGGGAGGTGTGGCGATACGGACGTTGAGGGTGATGATGTCGCCCTCGTCAGGATAGTTGGCCATAGAGTAAGCGCGGATGGTGGGTTCAGGGTTCTTACACTTGAGTGGGAAGAGACCGAACTTCTCCCATGCAGGCAAGTAAGTATCGCCGATGAGGGACTTGTCGAAGTCCTTATCGTAGTCGATGCAGTCGAATGCTGGAATGCGAATCTGTGCGTAGCTACCAGGCTCGAAGTCCATGTGCTCGCCGGGAGGCAGAGCGACCTTGTATTCTTTGATGAAGGTCGCAACGTTCTTGTTGCCAATAACGGTGCACTCCCATTCCTTAACGCCGAGGACACTGTCGGGCACCTTGATACCGATGTCGCCCTTGACCTTGCACTGGCAGCCAAGACGCCAGTGATCCTTGACTTCCTTGCGGGTGAAGTGACCCTTCTCCGAATCGAGAATCTCGCCACCGCCCTCGACGACCTGGCACTTGCACTGGCCGCAGGAGCCCTTACCGCCGCAAGCCGAGGGGAGATAGACACCTTCTGCGGCGAGGGTGGAGAGCAAGCTGGCACCCTGGGGCACAGACAGCGTGTCCTTGCCATTCATTGTAATCGTGACATTACCACTCGGCGAGAGGTATGCCTTAGCGACAAGCAGAATGATGACCAACGCGATGATAATCACGAGGAAGACCACAATGCTTGTGAGAATTAGTGATGTATTCATTGTCTTTTAGTTGACGAGTTATTAGTTGACGAGTTGACGAGTTTTAATCTTGGAGTTGAGTCTTGAATAGTATCAACTTGTTTACTTGTCTACTTGTCAACTTGTCTACTTTATAGATTTAATCCGCTGAAACACATGAAGGCCATAGCCATCAGGCCGACGGTGATAAACGTAATGCCAAGACCCTGAAGGGGACGGGGCACATCGGTGTAGGCCATCTTCTCGCGAATGGCAGCCAGGCAGGTGATGGCGAGCAGCCAGCCAATACCCGAACCGAGGGCGTAGGCCACTGCATCCCAGATGCCAGTAATGGCCTGTGAGTTGGTGTCGGGCATCGTGATGCGCTGCTGCATGAACAGCGAGGCACCCATAATGGCACAGTTCACGGCAATCAGCGGGAGGAAAATACCAAGGGCTGCATACAGCGAAGGGCTGAAGCGCTCGACAATCATCTCCACCAGCTGCACCATTGCTGCAATCACGGCGATGAAGAGGATGAACGACAGGAAGCTAAGGTCCACACCCTCAACCAAGCAGTTGGGGCCGAGGACATATACTTGCAACAGGTAATCTACGGGCACGGTGATGAGCAACACAAAAGTAACAGCCACACCGAGGCCGAGAGCAGTCTTCACGGTCTTCGAAACGGCAAGATAAGAACACATACCGAGGAAGAACGCGAAAATCATATTGTCCACAAAGATAGAGCGGACGAAGAGGCTTAATAGATGTTCCATAATTCTTTAAGTGAGTTGACGAGTTATTAGTTGACGAGTTGACGAGTTGTTTCTGATGCTGCTTAATGGTATCAACTTGTTTACTTGTCTACTTGTCAACTTGTCTACTTTAGCTTAATTCTTTATTATACGCTCTGTGTGCCCAGATGACACAGCCAACGAGAATCAGAGACATCGCAGGCATCGTCATCATACCATTGTTCACGTAACCGTGGTCGTAGCACCACTGCGGAATAACCTGGAAGCCGAGCAGGGTGCCGGCGCCGAGGAGTTCACGGAAGAAGCCCACGATGATGAGGATAATGGCGTAGCCTATGCCGTTGCCAATACCGTCGAGGAACGAGGGCCAGGGTTTATTCATCATTGCAAAAGCCTCGAGGCGACCCATCAGGATACAGTTGGTAATGATCAGACCTACATAGACGGAGAGCTGCACGCTCACGTCGTAGGCGAAGGCCTTCAACACCTGGCTGACAATGGTCACCAGCGCTGCCACCACCACCAGCTGCACGATGATACGGATGCGGTTGGGGATGGTATTGCGAATGAGAGAGATAATCAAGTTGGAGAAGGCGGTGATGATGGTCACGGAAAGACCCATCACGATGGCGGGCTCCAGCTGAGCCGTCACAGCCAAGGCCGAGCAGATACCGAGCACCTGCACCACCACGGGGTTATTCAGGTTCAGCGGACTGATCAGTGCCTCCTTATTTGCTTTAGAAAACATACTCATAATAGTAATGTACGATTTTACGATTTACAATTTACTATTTATCACTTGTGTCCGCAGCAAGCCTTATCGCCATCGCAACCAGGCTTTCCGCAGGAACCACTCTTATCACAGGTACCGCTCTTGCAGCAGTCGCTGCCGCTTTGGCACTTAGGGGCTTCAGCCTTCTCAGGGCAGCCACCGCAGCCCTGCTGAGCTTTGGGACAACCCTGGTGCTGGCCGCAACCCTCGTGCTTCTTCTCGCAGGGAGCAGCCTTCTCACAGCAGGCGCAAGGGCATTCTTCACGAGCGCAGCACTTAGCGTCGGAAGCACAGTTGCAGGCTGCATCACCACAGCTGCCGTCCTTGCAGGCGCAGACTTTCTTTTCAGCGCATTTGCAGTCGGGCTTCTCGCAGCACTTGGGAGCATTCTTGCAGCTTCCTGCCGGCTTGCCAGCACCGAGAGCATCTACATACTGCTGGATTCCGCTGAGCACCATTTCGCCAACACCCTTGGAGGTCAGGGTCGCACCAGTGACACCATCGACCTGAGTCTCGGCTTCGCTGGCACCTTTCTTCACTACGGTGAGGGCCACCTTGCCATCTGCCATCACGGGACGACCGATGAACTGGCTTTGGAACTTCTCTTCCTTGATGAGGGCACCGAGACCGGCGGTCTCGCTCTCATGGTCGAAGTAAGCACCGAGCACCGTCTGGAAGTCGGGCGTTACGGCTACATAACCCCAAAGGCCACCCCAAAGGCCACGGCCTTTCAGAGGCAGCACGAGGGCATCTGCGCCATCGGCGGTCTTTGCCTTATAGACAGGGAACTTCTGGCCTATCTCCTTGGTCTCGACCTCGAAGGCACCACCTTCTGTGACCTGACCGTCGGGAGTGACAACACATGTTTCCTGAATCAATTCGTCGAACTTTGCTTCCACCTCGCTCTTGTCGATTCCGCGAACGTTGAGGGAAGCAAGAATCTGTTTCTTCTTGTCGATAGCCACATTGGCATCCTGAGCAGGCTTCAGGGCGCTGCTGACGAAGGCCAACAGGAAGGCTACGAGCACCACCATCACTGCTGCATAGCAGATGGTGTATACGTTTCCATTGGTGTTAATGCCCTTAGGTTTCACCTCAGAAAGATGTGAAGTATCAGCACCGCAGATGGGGCACTTGTCGGGCATGGATGCGGCTTCAAATGTCTGACCGCATTGACTGCATATAAATTTCTTTGCCATAATCTAATTTGACGATTTTACGATTTACGATTTTACGATTTACTTTTTATTTGTACAATTGTAAATTGTCCAATTGTCAAATCTTGGCGCGCTTTGCACGCTTCGAGATGTTGCGGCTGACGAAGCAGTAGTCGATGAGCGGAGCAAAGAGGTTCATGAGCAGGATGGCGAGCATCATACCCTCGGGGTAACCCGGATTGAGGACACGCACCGTCACGGCTACGAATCCAATCATGAAACCATAAATCCACTTACCGCCTTCTGTGCGGGCAGAGGTAACGGGGTCGGTAGCCATGAAGACGGCACCAAAGCAGAAGCCACCGAGTACGAGGTGCTGCACAGCATCGAGGGGCGAGAGGCCGAGGGCGTTGTAAAGCCAACCCGTGCAGGCACCACCCACGAACACACTGAGCATGGTCTTCCAGCTGGCAACACCAGTCCACAACAGCAGGCAAGCGCCAAGAGCAATGGCAATGACGCTGGTCTCGCCGATGGAACCGGGGATGAGGCCGATGACCTGGTCGCTGAGAGAGGTGCTGAGGGCACTGGCGCCGGCGGCAATCTCACCCAACGGGGTAGCCGCCGAGAACGTGTCGGGCACATCGAAACCGAGGCCCCAGATAGCGTTCTGGGCAACCCAGACGGAGTCATCACCCGTCATGCTGGAGGGATAAGAGAAAAAGAGGAACGCGCGCGTGATGAGGGCGACGTTGAAGATGTTCATACCTGTGCCACCGAAAATCTCCTTGGCGAAGATAACGGAGAAGGCCACGGCGATGGCGAGCATCCACAGCGGCGTGTTCACAGGGACGATCATCGGGATGATAATACCCGAGACGAGGAAGCCTTCCTGGATTTCCTCGTTCTTCCACTGCGCTACTGTGAACTCAATGCCGAGGCCGACCACATAGCTGACAATCAGCTTGGGCAGCACGGCCAGGAAGCCAAACCAGAACATGCCCCAGAAGGTGGCATTCTCCAGTTGACCGGCAGCGAGCGCGTTCTGATAACCTACGTTATACATTCCGAAGAGCAACGCAGGCACTAGCGCGATGACAACGAGCGACATGATGCGCTTGCTGTCGATGGCATCGTGGATGTGTGTTCCGCCAACGCGTGCCGTAGTGTTAGGCACGAAGGCGAACGTCTCGAAGCCATCATAAAGCGAACGGAAGGCGTGGAGCTTGCCACCCTCCTCAAAGTTCGGCTTTATCTTGTCGAAAAATTTTCTAATGCTATTCATAATTGAAGACCCACCCCCTATCCCCTCCCGTAATGGAGGGAAGCAGCTGGCGCTTGGAAGTCTATAGGGTCATTCTTTTAATGATTAATGTTTAATGAGAATTCTTTCATACACCCCGCAGGCTCTCCCCTCCATTACGAGAGGGGTTGGGGGTGGATCTTTTACATATTCTCTTTTCTCAGGATATCTAATCCCTCGCGAACTATGCGTTGCAATTCCAGTTTAGAACTATCCACGAACTCTGCGATGGCGAAATCCTCAGGAGCCACTTCATAAATACCAAGGGCTTCCTGACGGTCGATGTCACCGGCTATGATAGACTTCACGAGATATCCAGCATAAATGTCCATGGGGAACACACGGTCGTACTCGCCGGACATGATCATGTGGCGTTCGCCACCCTTGATGCGCGCATCCAACGTATACTCGGTCTTCTTTGGCTTGAGCCAGCTGAAATAGCTGCGGCTGGTGCTGAACTCCTTAAGGCGTGGAGCAATCCATCCGAGCATCTCATAGACATCGTCGCCTTCGGGAATCACGGTGACCTCCGTGGCATGAGCAGCAAGGAAACCCTCCTTCGAGGTCTTCACGCCAACCATGGGGTTACCATTGATGATGCGCAGACTCTTGTTCTCGTCAATCTGATCTGCCACGATGTCCTTAATGGGTTGACCAACAAGCACCTTAGCATAATGAGGCTCCTTCACCTCACTGCCTGCAACAGCAATAGTGCGGGCGAGATTCACCTTTCCGGTCAGCACCAGACGACCCACGAAGATAACCTCTTCGGCACCCATCGTCCACACCACTTCCCCTTTGTTAATGGGATCAACGTGATTGATCTGAACGCCAACATTACCAGTAGGAGCTGGACCATCGAAGACGGTGATGGTGCAATCCTTGGCATCAGTCAGTGCCGGTGCGACCTGCTGGGCGCTGATGCCGAGGTGAACCTTAGCAATCTTGGCCAGCAGCGAGATACCTGCCTGAAACTCCTTCTCTTGTCCACCGAGGACATACTCGAAGTCAGCTGCCAGCGGCATACTGTTGAAAGCGCTGACGAAGATGGCCTTGGGCTTGTCCTCGGGATTCGCCACCACATCATAAGGACGCATGCGGAAGAATCCGAACAAACCGCTTTCCAACAGCAGTTTCAGCGGATCCTTCTCTGTGAAGGAAACAGCTTCCTGCTTGCCATCTGCATCTACGCGAACGCTCATCACCTTACGGCGTTCACCGCGCTCCACGAGAGCCACGGTCCCGCTGACAGGCGAAACGAACTTCACTTCGGGATGCGTCTTGTCTACGAACAAGGCATCCCCGACCTTGACGGCATCACCTTCCTTGACAACGACCTTGGGCTTCATGCCATAGAAATCATCGGGGATCAGTGCGAACTGTCCCGCGACTTTCGTCTGCATGCTTTCCAAGCTCGCCTTGCCCTTCAGGTTTACGTCGAGGCCTTTGCGTAACTTGATTACATTTGCCATATAAATAAGAATAAATAAAATGGTTTTAGCTAAAAACTGTGCAAAAGTACTGCTTTTTAACCATATTTCGTGCATAAAGTCCAATATTTTTTGTCCGATGTGCAAAAAAAGTGTACTTTTGTCTTCAAAAACAGACGCAGCCATCAAAACATTCAGCTATATCGTCCGTTTTTTGGTTGGTTTGGTGCTTGTCATCATACTCGGCCTGATACTTTTCACGACCCTGCCTGCTTCACAGCGGTGGCTGGCCGCGAAAGCTTCTTCTATACTTTCTGATGAACTGCAAACAACGGTTAAAATCGGACGGGCTCAGGTGAGTCTTTTCAACCGCGTAGTACTCGATGACGTGCTCATCCTCGACCTGCAGGAGGACACCCTGCTGACCGCCACACGACTGAGCATTAAGATCTCACTGACAGACCTCGCCTACGACAAATTCAATATCACAGCCGCCCAGCTCTTCGGCTTCGACATCCGTCTGCGCCGTACGTCACCGGAAGCCCCCTATAACTTCCAATTCATCATCGACCACTTCGCATCGGAGGACACAACGGCAACGCCTCTGGATATAACTCTATCGCAGGTCGTCATCCGCCGTGGACGGCTCTCCCATGATGTCCTCTCAGAGCCTTATACTGACAGATTCTCGCCGTCCCATTTTACACTCGACAGCCTCCGGATTCGCCTTGATGCAGACACTATTACCAATGAACTAATATCTGCGAAAATCAGCGAATTATCATTCATTGAATCAAGAAGTAGTTTAAGACTCCGAGACTTTCAGACACAACTATCACTACATCTCCCTACTGATGGCCCGCTGGAAGCCAGATTCAGCAGATTCATGCTACTCCTGCCAAATTCCGGAATATCAATACCCCACCTGAGTGTACAGGCCGAACGTCCCGCTGCCACCGACAGCACCACGCTTCGTCTGACACAGCTGGGAGGGAGCCTGAAAGGCCATTGCACACCGTCCGACCTATCCCCTCTCCTGCCCCTACTCTCCCGCTTCGATGACAAAATATCCATCAACACTGAGGGTACACTGACGGATGGTCAACTCCTCATTCGTGAATTCACGCTCACTTCAGACTTGCTGGCTGTTGATGCTAATGCCAAACTTTCCCTGCCTACGGAGAAAGCCCCCCTTAAAGCAGCAGCGGACATCAACCGCTTACAAGTCGGAGCACCTCTCGTACTACGCACCCTGACGCTGCTGGCTGATTCTGGAATCATCGCCTCTTCTTTGGCTAAAAATCTCAGCAATCTAGGTGACCTCCAGTTGCAGGGTAATGGCAGTTATACCCCTGAACAGTCAGCCTGTGAGTTCGACCTACATACCGACCTTGGCAAAGCCCAACTGCAAGGCAGCATCACCCACAGCGACCTCTTCCAGACACACATCGAAGCTAAAGAATTGAAGGCTAAGCTACTGTTCAACAACCCAGAGGAAATTCCCGTGAACAACATCAGCCTCATCTCAGATGCCCATGGAAGCCTGCGCTCTGGTACAGTACAAGGAACACTCACCAGCGACCTGCATTTCAAGAACGAGAAACTCGATCAACTTGAAGCTGCATTCAGTCTCTCCACGGACTCCGTTAGCGGACAGGTAATCCTTAGAGACGACCATTATAATGTGAGGTTACAGGGTAATCTGGCCAGCCAGAAACCGCTCCTCTCCGGACCTTCCGTATTGAACGACCTAACAGGCAGCCTCCATGTGTGTGATCTCACTATACACAACGGAGAGGATGACTACGAACTCGAGGATCTGTTTATCTCCCTCCAGAACGATGAGCAACAGCGACATCATATCACCATTATGGGTGATTTCATCAATGCGGCGCTGCAGGGCGACTTCTCCTACCTAACCCTTCCAAGTAGCCTGCAAGCAGCTATGCACCGTGCACTCCCCACCCTCGTGCCCGGACCTGCCGGACAACAAGGTTACAACAGCAAGGATCAGATAGATTTTGCCGTTTATCTCTGGGATACCGACAGCCTTCTCGCTCTGACAGATGTGGACCTTAAGCTACCCGAATCTTTGTATTTTGAAGGAGATTTCAACGGTCCGGCCAAGACCTTCTCCTTGAAGGTCGATGCGCCACATCTCATTTATGGAAGCCAGGATTTACGTGCCATGAGTCTTATCGCCCACGAAAAGTCAGACAGCATCAGCCTCTTCCTTTCGGCACAGCGTATGATAGAAAGTGGGCCTCTGGACATCACCGTTATGGCAGATGCTGCCACAGATATCCTCACCTCCATCGTCACCTGGGATGATCACAACACCCCGGTTCAGCGCGGTGAGCTTTCCACCCAGACACGTTTCAGACGCAACGAGGAACAAGGAATCGATGCCACCATCGCTATACGTCCCACACAGATCATTGTTGCAGACACGGTGTGGAATGTACATCCTGCTGTCGTTCAGCTGGATAATGGCGTTGTCAACGTCCATGACTTCCAGGTCTCACAGTTAGGTCGCCACCTGAAAGTCGACGGTCGCGTGTCATCGAATCCTGAGGATACTCTTTATGCCGACCTGCGACACATCAACCTACAGTACGTCTTTGGCATCATCGACTTCCACGATGTGGAGTTTGAGGGCTTGGCAACAGGCAAGGTCAAAATTGCTAATTTCAGCGACATTCCAAGAGTCGACGGACTGTTGGATGTTGATAACTTTGTGCTAAATGGCGGCCTACTCGGCCACCTCGTACTGGATATAGGTTTTGGACGTAAGGACGACCGAGCCATCGACATCGATGGACTCATCCGCGATAAAGACTTCGGGCATCTGAGTCATGTTGTGGGTATTGTCAAACCAGGTCGTGAACCTGGACGAGGTATGGACCTGCATATCTATGCCACCCACCTCAATGCCTATTTCATCAACTACTTCACCGAGGGAATCTTCGACCGGATCGAAGGACGTGCCACAGGCTACACCCATCTTTACGGTCCATTCGGAGAGTTGGACCTCGAGGGTGACCTCGTACTGGACACTGTATCTTTGGGCGTTCCTGTATTGGGCACCCGCTACCACACCCATGGGGGCGACAGCATTCACATGCGACCAGGCAGTATCTATTTTAGTGATGTACACCTCTACGACGCCCACCACGAGAGTGACTCCCGCCGCCACGAGGGCATTCTGAACGGCGCCTTGCGTTTCGAGCATTTCGATAACCTCCGCTACAACTTCAACATCGAGGCCCACGACCTCCTTGGCTATGACTTCCGCACCTTTGGCGACCAGAGTTTTTATGGTACGGCCTTCGCCGATGGCACTGTCGCACTCCACGGAGAACCCGGTACTTTGATCGTTGATATCCAATGCATCCCTACTGCCGGCACG
>JAEEGL010004841.1_pt1 | contig 21176 bp, 21 predicted proteins | sample 9134231 | NCBI WGS metagenome assembly JAEEGL01 (sample SAMN16246548, study PRJNA631951) | gut metagenome | biome: gut microbiome; feature: rumen; material: fiber-attached | host: Bos | place: Iran: Karaj | collected 2018-10 | reverse complement strand
GTTTGCCCTTTATGCTTCAATTATAGCAGAGTACGGGGCCCGGTGTTACAATGCTTTTGATGTTTATTGATCGAGCGTCTTGACGATATTCCTCACCCAGATGCCCTTTACCACCAGCGTCAGCCCCAGAATGACCTTGATTATCTCTACCATCTGGCAGAGGGAGTACATCTGGAGCATGGGAAGGTCTGTAAAGCGCGACAGGCAGAAGGCCAGCGGCAGGCTCAGCACCCAGATCGTGCCGCAGTCGAAAAGGAAGGTTATGAACGTCCGCCCGCCCGAGCGCAGGGTAAAATAGCAGGCCGTGGATATCCCGTGCATCGGCACCCATATGGCGGAGACGAGTATGAGCCCGCGCGCGAGGGCGCGCACCTCGTGCGTAGTGTTGTAAAGCTTCGGAACGAAGAGCGACGTCAGCGCCATTATCCCACCCACGACAACACACAGCGCGAAGGAGAAGGCCGTTATCTTTCTTACGGTGTCCCTGGCCTCGTCGAACTTCTCGGCCCCGAGAAGGTTACCCGAAATTATGGCTATCGCGCTGCCGAAGGCGAGGAAAGCCACGTTGAAAAGATTGTAAATAGTGCTGTTTATGTTCAGCGCCGCCACGGCAACGAGCCCGCGCACGGAGTAGCACTGGTTCATTATCGCCAGGCCGGTGGACCAGAGAGTCTCGTTCGCGAGCATCGGCGCGCCCTTTTTGCAGATCATGAACACAAGCTTTTTCGGCACGCGGAAGTGCCTGTAAGCGTTCTTTATAAACGGATGCTGCACGGAGTGCCTGTGCGTCCAGACCACGACTATTGCCGTTTCCACGACGCGGGAGATCACCGTGGCCACCGCCGCGCCCGAGGCGCCGAGAGCCGGCGCGCCGAGCTTGCCGTATATGAGCACCCAGTTGCCGACGAGATTCACACACACGGCTATGAGCCCCGCCTTCATCGGCAGCAGCGTCTGCCCCGTTTCGCGCAGCGAGCTCGAATAGCACTGCGAGATCGCGAAGGGAACAAGGCCGAAGAGCATTATATTCAGGTATTTTCTGCCGTAGATCAGCGTGGCCGCGGTATCGCCGGTGGTATCGCCCTCGTTGAGATAAAGCGATATGAATTTCCCGCCGAAGACGGCGAAGCCCGTAATGAACACCACTTCAATTATCAGCGCCACCATCAGCTTCATTCTGAAAGCGTTGCGCACGCCGTCGTGATCTCCGCGCCCGAAAAACTGCGCCGAATAAATAGACGCGCCGGCAAGGCCGCCGAAGATACAGAGGTTGTGTATGAACGTGAGCTGGTTCGATATCGAAACGCCGGACATCTGCTCCGTACCGACGCGGCCGACCATGATGTTGTCAAGCAGGTTTACGAAGTTCGTTATTCCGTTTTGCAGAAGCATCGGCATGGCAACCATAAGCACCATGCCGTAAAAGCTGCGCGAGCCGATGAATTTTTTCAAAAAGCTTTTCATGTGTTATGCAGTATCCTTTTCTCTTTTCTTTCGTAAAAATTATACCAATAAGAGCGCCTTTTGGCAATAGCGCACTGCCGCGGCTCATCCTATTGCCAGAGTTCCCGCAGTATGTTAAACTTTGCTTATGCGAAAGCGAAAGGAGGGCGCGGCTCTGCCGCGGAACGTCATGGCAGATATAAAATATCCTCATCTTTTTCAGCCGATAACCATCGGCAAAACCGTTTTCAGAAACCGCATCTTCGCCTCCCCCACCGGCTCTCTCGATATGACGGAAGATAACCTCCCCACCCCCGAGGGCACGGCTTATTACGAGCTCAAGGCCATAGGCGGCGCCGCGGCGGTCACCGTCGGCGACTGCGGGATAGACCCGAAGTACGGCCTTTGCCACCAGCGCATGGTCAATCTCTTCCATCCGGACGGGCGCGGCCCGCTTGTGCATATGTCCCGCTCCATCTCGCGGCACGGGGCGATCGCCTCCGTTGAGCTTCAGCACGGCGGCATGTATTCCGTCTTCTCCCCCGAGCCCTTCTACGGCCCAGTGGACATGGAGCTGCCGGACGGCAGAGTCGTGCGCGAGATGCCGGAAAGCGTTATTTATGAGATCATAAAATCCTTCGGCGACGCCGCGGAGCGGGCTAAGCGCTGCGGCTTCGGCATGGTAATGATCCACGGCGGGCACGGCTGGCTGCTCTCGCAGTTCCTCTCGCCCACCATAAACAGGCGCAGGGACGAATGGGGCGGCAGTTTTGATAACCGCATGCGCCTGACCTTCGCAATAATAGACGAGATCCGCCGCCGCTGCGGAAAGGACTTCCCGATCGAGTTCCGCATGAGCGGCTCGGAATGCAATCCCGCCGGCTACGATATAGACGAGGGCGTGAGGATAGCCAGGGCCATAGACGGCAAGGTTGACATAATCCACGTTTCCGCTGGCAACCACGAGCTGCCCGAAGTGTTTTACGTAACGCACCCCACCATGTTCTCGCCCGACGCGATGAACGTAAAGTACGCCGCGGAGATCAAAAAACACGTCAAGACCCCCGTGGGCTGCGTCGGCGCGATGACGGACCCCGCGCAGATGGAAGAAATAATCGCCTCCGGTCAGGCCGATATAGTAAACCTCGGCCGCGCCGTTATATGCGACCCGTTCCTGCCGCGCAAGGCGCGCGCGGGACGCGACGACGAGATACGCCAGTGCATGCGCTGCTTTGCCTGCTTCTCCCGCCACGTTTCCATGGGCCACTACGCCTGCGCCATCAACCCGGCCATCGGCGCGGAACTTGAGGTAAGGTTCGAGCGTCCGGCTGCGCAGAAGAAAAAGGTCCTAGTGGCAGGCGGCGGCGTGGGCGGCATGCAGGCCGCGCTGGAATGCTCCGCGCGCGGGCACGAGGTCATCCTCTGCGAGAAAAACGACAGGCTCGGCGGCACTCTCCTCTGCGAGGAGAAGGTCCCCTTCAAAAAGCGCCTCAGCCGCTATCTTGCCCAGCAGGCCGCGAAAATAGAAAAAGACCCGAACATCACCCTGCTGCTCAATACCGAAGCGAACGCTGAAACGGCCGCGAAGTACGCGCCGGACGTCATTATCGCCGCGCTCGGCGCAAGACCGGTAAAGCCCGCCATCCCGGGCATAGACGGCAAAAACGTCCTGAGCGCCGAATACGTGTATCTCAACGCCGAAGAGACGGGCAAAAACGTCGTCATCCTCGGCGGCGGCCTCGTAGGCCAGGAGCTCGGCCTCTATCTCAGGCAGAACGGCAGAGAAGTCACCGTCCTTGAGATGCAGGACGCTCCCGATCCCGGCGAAAACATGCTGCACGTAAGAGGCCTCGGCTTCCAGCTCAAGGCCGACGGCGTGAAGCTCGTTCTCTCCACGAAGGCCCTTGCCGTTACGGAAAGCGGCGTTGAGGCCGAGGGACCGGACGGAAAGGTCTTCTTCCCGGCCGATACCGTTATCTACGCCGTGGGCCAGCGCCCGCTTTACGAAGCGGCTGACGAATTGCGCTTTGCCGCTCCCGAATTCTATCAGATAGGCGACTGCCTCTCCGCGCGCACGATACGCGCCGCCACGAGCGAGGCCTTTACGATCGCCCGCGATATCGGCGTGGAATACTGAGAATTGCTCTCCGAAACCGAACGCCCCGGTCCTCAAAAGGGACCGGGGCGTTTTGCGCAGTCTTTATTCTTCGTTTATAAGCCGCTTCGCCTTTTCGAGCAGCGCGGCTTTTTCGTTCGGTATCGCTTCGTCCAGCACGTCCGAAAACAGTTCGTCGAGTATCAGGCCGACTCTTCTGCTCGGCTTCATCCCGAGCGCGATAAGGTCCGAGCCATCTATCGCGAGCTGCGTTTTATTTATGCACTCGCCGCGCTCTATTATCACCCTCGCGCGTCTTTTCGTATCCTCCAGCGTCGGCTCCGCGATCCTGCCAGATTCCGCCTTGCCGTGCATGTCGGCTTTGGCAAGGTCGAGTATATCGAAGAAATCCTCCGGCGAAAGCTCGCTCAGCCGGCGGCGTATGCCCTTGTCGGAGATCGCTCCGCGGTAGTTGTGCCAGTAGATCAGGGTCCTGACCTTCTGGGTAAAGGCGCGGCTGAGCTTCAGGCGGCGGCATATCTCCTCCGCCATTTCCGCGCTCTTTGCGGCGTGGAACTTGAAATGCCCGGTGCCTTTTCCCGTGTCGTCCCGCGTGAAGCACGCGGGCTTTCCTATGTCGTGCAGCAGCGCGGCAAAGCGCAGGTCCGCCCGCGGCTCTATGGCCTCCACCACGGCGGCCGTATGCTCGAGCACGTCGTACATATGGCAGGGATGGTGCTGCCCGAAGCCGCGCATGGGCAGAAGCTCCGGTATCCACACCGCCGGGATGTCTATATAGTCCATGAGTATCCTGCGCACGGCGCTTCCGCAGAGCAGTTTGAGAAGCTCCTCGGAAAAGCGCTCCGCGGAAATGGCTTTTAGCCGCTCCCGCTCGAAAATCGCCGTCTGCTCCGTATCGAAATCAAGACGAAAATCAAGGACTGAGGCGAAGCGTATCGCGCGCATTATGCGCAGCGCGTCCTCCTTGAAGCGGCGCTCCGGCTCCCCCACGCAGCGGATGACTTTACGCTGCAGGTCGCGCAGTCCGCCGAAGATATCCACGAGCCCCGTCCGCTCTGACCACGCCATGGCGTTCACTGTGAAATCCCGGCGCGCGAGGTCTTCCTCAAGACTTTTTACGAACTCTACGCTGTCCGGCCTGCGGGAATCGCTGTATTCTCCGTCTGCCCGGAAGGTCGTCACCTCGTAATTCGTCTCGCCGAGGCGCACGGTGACCGTTCCGTGCTTTATGCCGCTTTCTATGATCCGTTCCCCGGAAAAGACGGTTTTTATCTCCTCCGGCTCGGCCGAGGTGGTTATGTCCCAGTCGGCCACCGGCCTGCCCAGAAGGCTGTCTCTCACGCAGCCTCCCACGGCGTAGGCTTCAAAGCCGCTCTGCTCGAGTTTTTTTATTATCCGCTCCGCTCCTGGCGGCGGAGTTATGCGCAGAGCCCCGCTCATATCACGAGCCCTCCGTTCACGCCGAGCACCTGCCCCGTTATGAAGGAGGCCTCGTCCGAAACCAGAAACGCCGCGGCTTTCGCCGTTTCCTCCGGCAGGCCTATGCGGCCGAGCGGCGTTTCATCGCGCAGCGCGGCCATGTCTTCGGGAGAAAGGTGCGAGTTCATGGCCGTGTCTATAACGCCGGGAGCGATGCAGTTCACCCTCACGTTCGAGGGCCCGAGCTCCTTCGCCAGCGCCTTTGTAAGCGCGATCACGGCGCCCTTCGAGGCCGAATACGCCGCCTCGCAGGAGCCGCCCGTTTGCCCCCACATGGAGGAAACTATCACTATGCTGCCCCTCTTTTGGCGCACCATGTGCGGTATGGCCTCGCGGCAGCAGTAAAACACGCCGTCGGTATTAACGGCGAAGATCCTGCGCCACTGCTCTGCGCTCATATCGCTCAAAAGGCCGAAATGCGCTATGCCCGCGCAGCAGATGAGCGCGTCTATCTCTCCGGCATCGGCAAACATGGCTTTTACCTGCGCCTCGTCGGAAACGTCGGCACAGATCGCTCTGCCTCCCGTTTCCCGGGCAAGCGCCTCCGCCTGCAGCTTTGAATCGCGGTAGTTTATTATTACCTGCCAGCCCTTTGCCGCCAGCTCTCTGACCGTCGCCGCGCCTATCCCGCGCGAGCCGCCCGTAACAAGAGCTCTCTTCACCGTCTTCCCTCCTTTACGCATAAACATTCAAACGGAATAAATAATTGTCTTTTTTTATTATATCATCAACATCCTTTTTTGTCCAACCCCTTGCTTTTTTTACCATATTAGGGATATAATATTTTTATTCAATTTTAAGAGGTGATCTCAAATGTACCACATGTACCAGCCGGAGGCTGAATGCATGCCGATCGAGCAGCTGCGCGCTCTGCAGCTCGAGCGTCTGCAGGCGACGGCCGCAAGGGTCTACAAAAACGTTCCCGCCTACAAAGCGAAGTTTGACGCCGCGGGCGTCAAGCCGGAGGACATCCGCTCACTTGAAGATCTGCGAAAGTTCCCGTTTACATACAAGCAGGATTTTCGGGATAACTATCCTTACGGTCTGTTTGCAGTGCCTCTGAAGGATGTGGTGCGCATACACGCCTCTTCTGGAACCACCGGCAAGCAGAAGGTGGTCGGCTATACCCGCAACGACCTCAAGGTCTGGGGTGATCTTATGGCCAGGACCATCGGCGCCGGCGGCATCACCGCGGAGGATATCGGCCACATAAGCTACGGCTACGGCCTTTTCACCGGCGGCCTCGGCGCGCATCTCGGCTCCGAGACTCTCGGCTGCATGACCGTTCCGGTCGGCACCGGCAATACCCACCGCCAGGCAATGCTGCTGCATGATTTCAAGCCCACGTTCATCCTCTGCACTCCCTCCTACGCGCTGACTATAGCGGAATATCTCGAGACCGAGGGCATAGGCCTCGATAAGCTCAGTCTGAAGAAGGGCTTCTTCGGCGCCGAACCGTGGACCGAGGGCATGCGCAAGGAAATAGAGCGCCGGCTCGGCCTTGAGGCGTTCGATATCTACGGTCTTTCCGAGGCGATGGGCCCCGGCGTGAGCTACGAATGCGAATGCCACAGCGGCCTGCACGTGAACGAGGACTGCTTCATTCTCGAGATCATCAATCCCGATACCGGCGAACCCGTGCCGGACGGCCAGATGGGCGAGATAGTCTTCACCTGCATAGCGAAGGAGTGCCTGCCGCTCATCCGCTACCGCACGCACGATATCGCCATGCGCATACCCGGCAAATGCGAATGCGGGCGCACGTTCATAAGAATGTCCAAGCCCGTAGGCCGCTCCGACGATATGCTCATAATCCGCGGCGTAAACGTATTCCCCTCTCAGGTCGAATCCGTGCTCACCACGCTTGAGGGCGTATCGCCCTATTACCAGCTCGTAGTCACGCGCGAGAAGAATCTCGACAATCTCACCGTCCTCGTAGAGCTCACGGAAGAGAGCTTCACGGACGAGGTGAGAAAGCTCGAGGAAATGCGCAGGGACATCACCAGCGCCATTCAGTCCACGCTCGGCATAGCCGTGCACGTCCGCCTTGTGAGCCCGCACACCATAGAGCGCTTTGAAGGCAAGGCGGTGCGCGTTATAGACAAACGCACGCAGGTCAATTACTGAGGGAGGGAATGAAATGAAACTTAAGCAGCTTTCCGTTTTCCTTGAAAACCGCAGCGGCTCCGTAATGGAACTCACTGCCGCCCTCGCGGACGCGAATATCAATATCCGCGCCTTCTCCATAGCGGATACCACGGATTTCGGCATCGCCCGCATGATCCTTGCGGACGATGAGGAGCGCGCTCTGTCCGAGCTCGTCTCCCGCGGTTTCCTTGCCAAGATCAACAAGGTCATAGCCGCCCGGCTGGACGACAGCCCCGGCTCCTTCCACCGCGTGGTTTCCGCCATTACGAACGCGGGCATCTCCATCGAGTACAGCTACGCGTTCTTTGCCCCGGACAGCACTCCCTATGCCATCATCCGCACTTCAGATAATACTCCGGCCATTGAGGCGCTCGAGGCCGCCGGCATCCATACGCTTCAGCCGGAAGATATGGAGGAGAATTAATAATGTCTTTCATCGTTACTACCGATTCGGGCTGCGATCTTCCCCTTTCTCTTCTGCAGGAGCGTGACATCACGCCCATAATGTTCGTCTACACGCTCGACGGCGTGGACCATCGCGACACCATGGAGAATTACCACGAGTTCTACGAATGCATGCGCGCGGGTCAGATAGCGAAAACAAGCCAGATCAACCCCTATGAATACGAGGATTTCTGGCGCCCCATGCTTGAAAAGGGAGAACCCATCGTTCACATCGCTCTCGGCAGCGGAGTATCGAGCACCTACAGCAACGGCCTTCTCGCCGCGGAATCGCTCATGGAGGAGATCCCCGGCTCAAAGATCTACGTCGTCGACTCCACGCTCTGCTCCACCGGTTACGGCATGCTGGCGCTCCGCGCCGCCGAAATGCGCGACGCCGGCGTCGATGCGGAAGAGTGCGTAAAGTGGCTCAACGAGCACAAGATCAACGTAAACACCTGGTACACCACGGACGAGCTGCTCTATCTGCGCCGCAGCGGAAGATGCAGCCGCGCGAGCGCCATCATCGGCACCGCGCTCAACATCTGCCCTATCCTCAACCTCGACTCCGAGGGCCATCTCATCGTTCAGGAGCGCGTGCGCGGCCTTAAAAAGACCATCGCCCGCATCCACGAGATAATCGGCTCCACTCTCGACGAAAGCGTCTCCGAGCAGACTCTCTACATCTGCCATTCCGATATAGAGGAAAAGGCAAAGGAGTTCGGCGAATCGCTCAAAGAGGAGTTCGGCTTCAAGGATACTTACTACACCTACATCGGCACTATCATCGGCTCCAACTGCGGCCCCGGCCTCATGGCCGCCTTCTACTTCGGCAAACCGCGCACCATGAAGGGCTATACGACCGAGAAATAAACGGAAAAAAAGAACGGCTGAGCTGAGCTCAGCCGTTCTTTTTTCGTAACCGCTCTTTTATTCTATTCCCTTTACCTCGAACGCGGTATTGTCTCTTACCGCCGCGATGAGCTGCTCGTCGGTGACTTTGCCGTCGGTCTTTATATACGCGGCCGCGTCCTCGACTACCGCCGTGGCCTCCACGCCGGGCAGCGCGTTGAGCACCTTTTCCACCATGGCCTTGCAGTGCGCGCAGCTCATGCCGCTTATCTTCATAGTTTTTTCCATTCAGGGTACCTCCTTAATTGGCTTTTCTTTATTCTACTTCTTTTCCGGCAGTTCTTCAAGCCCCCGTTTTTCAAAAAAACTGTTGACAAACCCCTATGGGCTGTTGTAAAATGCCCTTTGCTGACGGACGATTAGCTCAGCTGGTATGAGCATCCGCTTGACGTGCGGAGGGTCACAGGTTCAAGTCCTGTATCGTCCACCATGTAAGAAACCTCTTTTGTCTACCAAAGGCAGAAGAGGTTTTCTTGTTGTATAGCGGGGTCAAATAAAGTATAATCATTTCAACAACTCGGGATTTTATGGTGCGAGGGCAGAGGGCGGGAAGCGATGAAGATAGAAGACATCGGAACCAAGATCATGATTACCGGATGCTGCGGCAGTGGGAAGAGCACACTGTCCCGCAAACTGGCAGATTGCACGGGGCTGCCACTGTTCCACCTGGATATGATCTGGTGGCGGCCAGACGAGAGCCACATCCCCCAGGAGGACTTCGATAGAATCCTGACGGAGCTGACGTTGGGGGGGGCATTGGATCATCGAGGGCGATTACAGCCGGACCTATGAAGTTCGACTCCGGGCCTGTAATACGCTGATCTTTCTGGACTACGACGAGGAAACCTGTATGGAGGGACTCCGTCAGCGTGTGGGACAGAAGCGATCGGACATCCCTTGGGTGGAGCGGAGGCTGGAGCAGGAGCTGGTGGATATCGTCTACAGCTACCGACAGGAAAAACGACCCAAGCTGTTGTCCCTGCTGGAGCAATACCCGGAAAAGCGGGTCCTGGTTTTCCATACCCGGGCTGAAGCCGACGCTTGGCTGGAAACAATCGGCCTCGGGCCAGAGCGATAAATACCCGTTTGGCGAGATGTTCAACACGTACCTTTTAGGCGGACTTTCTATGGTTTTGTTTCTTTTGCGCAGACTTTTACATAAAAGAAACCTCTTTTGCCTGTCGGGCAAAAGAGGTTTCTCTTTATCAATGGTCGATGAAATGCAGCAGCGTTGCCGTCACGCCAAGAGCCCAGTGCACTATCCACACGCCGTAGATCGACTGCTGCTTCTCGTAGAGGATGCCCTCGAGCCCTGCCAGCAGCGCAGCGCCGAGCATGAACACGAGGCCGAGATGAATGTGCAGCGTCGCAAAGGACAGGGACGATATCACTATGGCCGCCGTTCCGACGTGCCTGCCGACCATGATTCTCCGCAGGTTGCCCTGGATGACGCTTCGGGCAAGGAACTCCTGAACTCCCGCCGTTGCGATGTAGATGATCTGCCTCACGCCGAAGGCGCGGATATCGAAGAAGGGGTATTCGGGACCGAAAGCATTGGGAGCAAAGCTGCGGATGATCGCCTTTATGCCGCACATGGCGGCTATCGCGCAGACCGCTATCAGCAAACCGATACGCGCTACCTTCCACGGATGCTCCGTCTTGATGCCGAGGTCTTTCCATCTGAGGCTCGTTTTGGCAAGGACGTAGAAAAACATCAGGAAGCCCATCAGCTCCACGCCGTGCGTCATCACATCGGTCGAGACCGGCTGGCCCAGATACTGCCAGAGGGCATATATTACCATCCAGATGCAGAAGACAAAAATGAACGCCGAAAATGTCTTGGACGAATCCTTGACAAGCTCGGAGTATATCATGTTCGAAAGCGAAACGGCCGTCATGGAGCCCAGGGACTGGAGGCTGAACTCATCGTCCTCGGTAAACGGGATGACCTCTCCCTTACCGTCCAGCTTGTTTATCAGCTGGAGCACTCCGATGAGCTTCTGCTCGGAGTCCTCGAGCGGGACCACAAGCATGGAGCGCGTATGATAGCCGGTCATCTCGTCGTAACGCATGGGGCCGGAGAAATCGAAGCGGTCGCTGTCGTAAACGTCCGGGACGTTTATCATATCGCGGTGGATGGCAGCGTACGCGCAGACGTTTTCCTCCCTCAGCTCGACGGGCGGCAGGTCGATGTGCTTTCTAGTCCGGCTCACTTTCTGGGAAATGGTCTTCATGGTGTGAAAGGCCAGCTTGCCTTTTTCGAAAACGTACAGCGTGCCCGCGTCGCAGGCCGATATTTTCATTGCCTCCGACAGAAGCTTTTCCAGCAGAAGATTTTTGTCCTTCTCCGTGGTCAGCTCGCTGCTGATGGCAACGATCTCATGCAGGTCGGCTCGTTTAAGCATGCTCTTTTGTCACCTTCTCTGTATTTGATCCTTTGTTTTTCCGCCGATGAGATAAGTATAACACGATATATCGCGGAGATAAAGAGTCAAGTTCTGTTGCCGGCCCGCCGGGAACAGGCGAACCGCGGCCCCCCGGCATTGACCGATGATGGTTTTTTATGTATAATGCATCAGAAGGGAGCGTTCATTATGTCTGATGAATCTGAAGAATTCTTTGTTTTTCCCGACGATCCTTTCGCAACCGAACTCAGCTGGAGCGGAGAACCTCCTCTCGAGGCCCTGTATGTGTATTTTTCGCGAAAAGAAGAGGCCCGGCGCAGCGCAGAGCAAGAGCGCCTTGCGCGTATCGAAGCCGCAGAAAAGCAGATCCGTGAAATCCAGGCCAAAATAGAAGAAAACCGCAGGAAAATCGCGAAAATCCTTGCCGGTGTCGAAAAAAGCAGATCCGAAGATTAATCATTTGCGTTCTGCGGAAGGAGTTGCAAGATGGTCTATCTTTTCCTTTCAATCCTAAGCGCCGCAGGTCTCGTTTTCTGCATACGCGAGGCCGTCGTCTCCGAATGGAAGCAGTATTCCCGCAGCATAATCGGCGCCATAGGCTGCCTTGCCCTGGCTGTAGTCTTTTTCATTCTCTTCCTTCAGCGTACTTGAATAACTGAAAAAAGGGGCTCCCCTGCTAAGGGAGCTCCTTCTTTTTTTATTCACCTCGCTCGCGGTAATAGCCGATTATCGCGTTCCATATCTTCTCCACCGCCGCGCGCATGGGCACGTTCTTCGCCCGGCACAGCTGCACGTCTACGTACGCGTCCGTATCCGTCACGTCCACGAACTCGAGCCCCGCCGTATCGTACATTTCGAGGGCCGATTTCGTTACGTACGCCACACAGTTGCCGCTCTTTACCGGCTGGAGTATGTCCGTCATCGCGGATGCCTCGAAGACCACCTTCGGGGCAAAGCCGTTCTTTCGGCATATCCTTTCAAGCGCGCTGCGCGGGCCCATCTGCCTGCCGTAAGCGGAAAACGGGGTGTCCCGCAGCTCGGATATCATTACCGTGCGGCACATGGCGAGCGGATGCTCCTTCGAGACCGCTATGCACATCCTGCTCCTTTTGAGCTGCACGGCCTCGACCTTGTCCCCCTTGCCGTCCGTCACGCCGTCTATGGAGAGATCGAGCCTGCCGTCGACTATGGCGTCGTATATCTCCGTGCTGTCGAACCTTTTCATCTCCAGCAGGGCGTCGGGCACCTCGCGGTAGATATAGCCCACGAAATCCGGCGTGAGGAAATACGGCGGGCAGCTTATGCGCACGTGCCTGTCTCTCTCGTCGCGGGCGGCCTTTATCTCCTCCACCCCGCGCTCGAGCTGATAGAGCGCGAGGTCCACGCTCTGCAGGAATATCCGCCCGTATTCGCTCAGGGCGAGCCGGCGGTTGCTGCGCGTGAAAAGCTCGGCGCCGAGTTCCTCCTCGAGCTTTTTTATCGCCACGCTCACGGTGGACTGCGTGACGTGGAGATTCTCGGACGTCCTTCGCATATTCTGAGTTTCGGCCAGATCCCTGAAATATTTGAGCTGCTGGAGTTCCATAGGCGCACTTCCGTTCCGTAATCGTTCGTTAAAAACAAACATTGATAGATTTTTTCTATCAACTTGCTCTATCATCTATTACGGATAGTTTACTATAAATTGTATAATTAAGTCAAGCAATGAACCAAGATGCAAAGAAGGCTTTACCAACCAAACAGGAGGGATACCGAATTATGAGTTTAGCCGATTTCAAACCCATGCAGGAACGCTGCTCAAACTGCTCGTTCTGCAAGTGGATACCCTACGACAAGATGCAGAGCATCCGCTTCGCGCAGAACTGTCCCGCCGTGGTCTTATACGGGTTCAATACCTATTCCGCCAGAGGCCGCTTCCAGATGGGTCTGGCCATCGTGAACGGCGAAATGGGTTATACCGACAAGGCCGCGGAGATCACCCGTTCCTGCCTGAGCTGCGGCAGCTGCGACGTAAGCTGCAAGATCTGCCGCTACAATCTCGAGCCGCTCGAGCACAACATCGAGCTCAAGCACGACGCCATCCTCGCCGGCAAGGTGAGCCCGGAACAGAAAAAGATCATGGATTCTCTCTCCGCCGAGCAGACCATGATGCCCGGCATGAAGAAGGCCGACAGAGCCGCAAAGCTGAAGGCTTTCGGCTTCAAGGACGCCGTGAAGGAGAAGTGCGACGTGCTCTTCTTCCCCGGCTGCCGCTACAGCTATGACGACAGTCTGAGCGATACTCTCAAAGCGGCAGTCACGCTGCTCAAGGCATGCAAGGCCGATATCGGCATACTCGGCGACGCGGACGTCTGCTGCGGCGGACGCGCCTATCAGATGGGCTTCACAGACGAATTTGAAAAGAGGGCCGAGGCGAACGTAAGGCTCCTGAAGGCCACCGGCGCCAAGGTCATAGTCACCCCCTGCGCCGACTGTTTCCACGCTCTCACGAGGCTCTACGGCAGATTCGGCCTCGATATCAGGGTGCAGCACATCACCGAATACCTCGCCGAGGCAGTCGAAAAGGGCGAGCTGAAGTTCACCCATCCGGTAAAATGCGAAGTAACGTACCACGATCCCTGCCATCTCGGCCGCCTGGGCGAGCCCTACGTGGCCTGGGAAGGACACGAAAAGAAGATATTCAACCAGGTCCACACCTGGGAGCCGAAGCGCCCGCGCTACAACGGAGCCCACGGCGTTTACGACGCTCCGCGCGCCCTCATCGAAGCGACCGGCGCAAAGCTGCTCGAGATGGAGCGCATACGCGAATACAGCTGGTGCTGCGGCGCCGGCGGCGGCTGCTCCGAGGTGGACGTAAAGCTTTCCGATTTCGCGGCGAATGAGCGCATAGAAGAGGCCAAGGCCTCCGGCGCCGCCTGCCTCATCACCGCGTGCCCCTGGTGCCGCACCAACTTCAAAAAGGCCGGCGGCATAGAGGTCAAGGATATTCTGGATCTTGCCTGCGAAGCTCTGTAAGGGCCGGAACAATAATTCGTAGAAAGGAACTGCAATATGAGCATACAGATCAATGATCTTGCCATGATCGTCGGTGCGGAAAACGTGATCACCGATCCTTCCGTACTCGGCGGCTATGCCTCCGCTTCCGGTTTTGTTGCAGGGCATACCCCCGTATGCGTCGCGCGCGTTTCGGAGGCAGGGCAGGTAGAAAAGATAATTCAACTGGCAAACGAGAAAAAGTTCAGCATCGTCCCGGTGAGCTCTTCCGACGAGCATCTGCACGGCGGAAGCGTTCCCGCCGCGGAGAACACCGTGATCCTCGATCTGAGCGGCATGAAGAAGATACTCGACGCCGACCGTCTCTTCCGCATGACGGTCATCGAGCCCGGCGTGACCTACGGCGAGCTGCTGCCCTATCTCAGGGAAAAGGGCCTCATGATAGATATGCCGCTCGCGCCGAAGGCCGGCAAATCCGTAGTGGCCAGCCTTCTGGAGACCGAGCCCCGCCTCAACCCCAACATGCAGTGGAATGACCTCGATCCTCTCAGAAGCACCGAGGTCGTCTGGGGCGACGGCAACAGGATGCGCACGGGCGAAGGCGCCGCCGCGCCGCTCAATCTCAGCGGCGAAGAGATGATAGAGCACATGCACAACGTGAAGCACAAATACTTCATCAGCCCCAACGGCCCCGACACCATAGACTACTACCGCCTGCTTTCCGGCGCGCAGGGCACTATGGGCGTGGTCACCTGGGTCTCCGTGAAGTGCGCGCTCCTGCCCGATATCCGCGAGGCGTATTTCGCCGCGGCGGACGAGATCGGCCCCTGCGTCGAATTCATGTACAACATGGAGCACCTGCGCTGCGGCGACGGGCTCTTCCTTCTCAATAAATTCGACTTCGCGGCTCTGATGTCCTCGGATAAGGCTCAGGCCGACGCTCTTATGAAAGAACTCCCCGAGTGGATCGCCGTGGCCGTTCTGGCCAGCCGTCCTCCCCTTCCCGAGCTGAGGGTAAAGGGCCAGCGCGAATGCATGGAGCAGAGCGCGATGAAGGCCGGCGTAAGGCTCTTCAAGGAGCTTGCCGGCGTAACCGCGACAGCCGTTATGGAAAGGGCCTTCGCCCCCTGCGAGCCCGGCAAGTACTGGCAGGATATGTACGCCGGCTCCGAGGCGAGCATAATCTTCCTCACGACTATGGACAAGGCCGCGAAGTTCGTCTCCGTAATGCGCGACTCGGCCGAAAAACTCGGCTTCGACGCCGATAAGATTGGCGTTTATCTCCAGCCGAAGCACCAGGGCGTAAGCAGCAGGCTCGAGTTCTCGATACCCTATGACGAGAGCACGAAGGCCGCCGCCGAAAAGCTCTTTGACGAGGCGGGCAAAAAGCTGCTCGAGGCCGGAGCGTATTTCTCCAGGCCCTACGGCCGCTGGGCAAAGATGCAGCTCACGCCCGAAAGCGGCAGCATGAGCCGCCTCAAGAGGCTGAAGAACATCTTCGATCCGAATAACGTTTTGGCTCCCGGACGTCTCAGCAACTGGGACGCTCTGGAATGATCGGAAAGGGGGAAGAACAATGGCATTTTCCAAAGAGATATACGCCGAGCTGGAAGCAGCCGTCGGCGCCGAAAACGTATCGCAGGAGCCCTGCGTGCTTGAGACCTACCGCTGCGCTACTCATCAGTCTTCGTGCCACTACGGCCCCTACGTGAGCCGCACTCCGATGCCCCAGGCGGTAGTCCTGCCGGAGACCACGGAGGAAGTGCAGAAAGTCGTAAAGATCTGCAACAAGTACGGCATAAAGTTCAAGGCGTCCACCACCTTCTGGTCGGCCCACGGCTATATAGGCGACGATTATTCGCTCCAGATGGATATGCGCCGCATGAACAAATTCAGCATAGACCCGAAGAACATGATAATGACCATAGAGCCCAATATCCTCGCGGCCGACGCTCAGGCAGAGGCCATGCACTACGGGCTCACCTGCAATATCCCCGGCTGCGGCTGCTCGAGCTCGATCATCGCCAGCACCTCCGGCTGGGCGGGCGGCGGACCGAGCACCATCTACACCGGCGGCGCGAGCGACAACCTGCTCTCCGCCGAGTTCGTGCTCCCGAGCGGCGAGATAGCCGTCATCGGCTCCGGCGATTTTGAAGACAGCTGGTTCTCCGAAGAGGGTCCCGGCCCGAGCCAGCGTGCGATATTCCGCGGCGGCCTCGGCGCCAAGGGCGAGATGGGCGTGTGCACAAAGATGTCCATAAAGCTCGCTCCGTGGCCCGGCCCGCAGGTAATGAAAACTGTCGGCCCGCCTCCGGCTTACAGAGCGGACCTTCCCGAAAACATTTCCGCCTACGCCATCTGCTTCCCGAACTGGGATATGTGGGCAAAGGCGCTGCTGATGCTGTGCGACGCGGAGATAGTCTTCGCCGGCCACAGGCAGTTCTCGATGTTCGGCCGCGACCTCAAGGCCGCCATGCTCGAGATCATAACCGACCCGGACCGCGAGCTCTGCGACCTTCCCGCGCTCATGTCCGACCCGAAGGTAAAAGAGACCAACGACTCGCTGAAGATAGAGATCTACATCATCATGGCGGGCATGTCCCCCGCGGACACCGAGTGGAAGGAAAAAGCGCTGGACGAGATACTCCGCCAGTGCGGCGGCTGGAAGGATAAGCGCGGCCTCGAGCCCGACATGGCCGATTATTACAAGACCTATTTCATCCGTCTCGGCCACAAGAACCTCAACTACACCATGTGCGGCTCCTACGAGGGCCACTTCGGCCTCGTTCAGTCCAACCTCGTCTACTCCGCCTCCATCTGCGAAGAAGCCTTCGCCATCAAGAAGGAATGGGAGCAGAAGGGCACGTTCATGGCGGCCGTCGGCGGCGACACGAGCATGGGCGCCATAGGCACCATGGGCGGCGGCGGCGGACCGATGCTCTGGGAGTTCTTCTGCCACTTCGACGGCCACGATTACGACTCCGTCCGCGGCTGCCAGGAGTATTTCGACAACGTTTCGAACAAGTGGCAGCTTGAGCACGGCCTCGACGTGGACTTCTGCAACACCGCGGAGATATTCCGCAAGAGCACCGGCTACTACTACACTCCGGAAGAGCACGACAAGATGTTCGTAAACAACCCCAACCCGCTGCCCTTCATCTACCAGTTCAAGATGCGCGACGCCTTCAACCCCAACAGGCTCAACGGCAGCTATTACGCAACGCTCGACCCGGAATACATGAAAGAGAACCGCACTGTGTAAAAGCACTGCGTCATTCCCGTTTTCCTTTCTTTAATACCTTGAAGCAGAGCGCGGCCCGCCGAAAGGCGGGCCGCGCTCTGCTTTATGCTGCCGCGTTAAAATGAAGCGCAGCCGGGATAAAAGCTCCCGGCCGCGCTTTATTCATTTTCCGAATTTTGAAAGCCCCGTGTCGGAGTATTTTTCCTTCCAGCCTCCGGCCGGGCAGTAGACTATGCATCTGTCGCATTTCCAGGTCGGCGGGCGGAGCGTCCCTCCGGGAGCGAAGCCCAGCGCCTGCACGCCCTGCTCTATCTCCTCGTCGGTCGGATGCTCCGGCATGTTTTTGAGCCCGTAGCACTCAACTCTGCAGCGGTTAAAGTCCACCTTTCCGTAACGGACTTCCGTGCCGGCCATATCCACGCTCACGCCCGGCTCCGCCGGTATCGCCGCGGCGGGACAGACCTCCCGGCACACGCTGCATTTCTCCGGCTCGCAGAGCCGCGGGCCTGAATACATCTCGTCCGGCTCCAGCTCGAGCTGGGTTATGACGGCGCCCCAGCGCACTCTCGGCCCGTACTCCGGCGTTATGACCGCCTTATTCAGCCCGAACTCCCCGAGTCCCGCCGCTACGGCGGCATGGCGAAGGCTCAGCGGCCTGCCCATGGACCAGGGCCCCGACATCATCGGCATCGCTATCGCCCCGCAGCCGCGCTCGATAAAGTGGCAGAGCGCGTAAGAGGCCGCCATCAGCTTTTCGGCGGGGACGGTGTTCCTGCCGTAGCGCCCGTACACGGAATCGGCCGCCTCGAGCCCGTCCTCCAGAGCGCGGAACTTCGCCTGCACGGCGCCGACGCTCATCGGCAGGCCGAAGGCAATAACGCTCTTTGCCCCGGGCAGTATCTTTTCCGGGCTGCGGCCGTCGGGCACGTTTTCAAGTCTTGAAACGGGAGCTATGCCCGCGAGCTTTATTCCTCTTTCGCGGAGGAAGGCCTTTATGTCGTTTGCGTTCATGCCTCTTCCTCCTTTTCGGCGAGCCCGGTATCCGCGAATTTTTCCTTCCAGCCTCCGGCCGGGCAGTTTATCATGCAAAGTCCGCATTTCCACGTGGGATTGCCCTGCAGGCCCACGGTCTCGAGCGGTTTTACGTGCATCGCCGCGTTGACTTCCTCCAGAGTCGGGTCTTCTCCGACCCAGTCGGTATCGCCGCCGGTCTTCTTCGTTATCATGTGGCAGGCCACCTGGCAGCGCCAGTAAACGAGATCGTTGTATTCTATCGTCTTCCCGCCGCAGTGCACCACCTTCGGCGGCGCCTCGCCGGGCGCCGGTATGGCGTGAGTCGGGCAGCCGCGCACGCACTTTCCGCACCTGTTGCAGAGCCGCGGACCGTCGTACATGTCGTCGGGCTCGAGCTCGAGGTCCGTAATTACGGCGCAGAAGCGGTTTCTGGGGCCGAATTCCGGCGTGAGTATTATCCCGTTCCAGCCGAATTCGCCGAGCCCCGCCGCGTAAGCCGCGTGCCTTAAGCTGAATGCCGAGCCGTTCACGAGCGGCCCGCCGGTGAACATCGGTACGGCTATGGCGTTCGTCTCCTGTTCTATTTTCTGGGCCAGCGCATAAACTAGACCGGCAAGGTGAAACGTCGGTCCGAGCGTGTAGCCGTAAGTTCCGTATATGCCGTGCACGTCGTTCATGCCGTCAAGGTACTTGCGGTAGGTGGCGCTGAGCGCGCCGTTGAGAAGGCGCGTGCACATGACTATGACGCTCTTCGCCCCCGGCAGTATCTCCTCAGGCTTGTGCCCCGGTCTTGCCTCGGCGAAACGCTCTATCGGCGCCACGCGGAACTTATCCGCGCCGAGAGAAAAAGCGTATTCCTTGAGCTGCTGCTTATAGTCGCTCATCTTTTTCCCTCCTTCGAAACTCTGCCCAGCCTTTTATCCCAGCCGCCTATCGGACAGTACGCGAGGCAGATGTCACAGCGCCAGTTGGGGAGTATCTGAAGCGACGCGAGCGAGGGCGGCATATGCTTTATGGCATTGTCGACGTACTCCTCCGTGAGGTTGTCAAGATCGTGCTCGACGCAGATGGGCTCGTCGCTCCAGATGGAAGCCGTCGTAGCCGTTTCCTTTATCAGACCGTAGCAGGCCAGGCGGCAGCGGTTGAGATCTTTTTTCGCGTATTCGCATTTTTTATCCGCCACGAAGGTCTGCTCCGTTTCATCCGAAAGCGCCTTCGTGGGACAAACCTCCCGGCACATGCGGCATTTCTCCGGCTCGCAGAGCCTCGGGCCGGAATACATATCGTCCGGTTCGAGCTCGGCCCTCGTTATGACGGCGCAGAAGCGCACCCTCGGGCCGTACTGAGGAGTCACGGCGTAGCCCGAAAAGCCGTATTCCGCAAGACCGGCGGCCACGGCAGCCCGCCTCTGGGAAAAGGCGCTGTCCTGCTGGAAGGGGCCCTGCGTAGTAGCCACGGCCGGCTCGCCCGTAAGCTCCTCTATGAATCTTGCCACGTCGTCGGCGATATCGCCGAGCTGTATGTTCGGGGCGATCATAGAACCGTATGTGCCGTACAGCCCGTGTATGTGGGACATGCCGTCCTCCCGGCGCCTGATTATCGCCTGCACGGCGCCGTCCGGCAGACGTATCCCGACGACCACTACGCTCCTTGCTCCGGGCAGCAGGGCCTCGGGGCGTTTCTCCGGGATCGCCTGCGCGAACCTCCCTACGGGCGCTATGCCCACCAGCAGCGCTCCTTTTTCAAGCGCGTATTCCTTTATCCTTGCCGCTGCATCCATTGGAAACCCTTTCCTTTTTTCCGCGGCGCGCGACCGCCGCAGCTTCCTGTTTCTTCCTTATTTTTGTTTCTTTTTGTTTCTTTTTGGCTTATTTTTTCACTTTTTAGCTGAAAACTCTTGATTTTTTGTTTCTTTTAGGGTTATAATGGCGTTCCCACCCGTGTGGTTTTCCCCGTTTTCAGAGCAGGCCGCGTTTCAGCGATAACCCCCTGAGCTTCTCAAGCTCGGCTTTATCCAGCGGCTTTGCCCCACCGAGGGCCCTGATATACAGTTCTGTAAGCGCAGCGTTCTCCACCGCCTCCATCAGAGCGAGCGCCGCGGAAACTTTGTTTCCGAGTGTAACCGCTCCGTGGCGTTCGAGGAGCACGGCTTTATGCCCCTTGAAGCACTCTCTGGCCCCTTCGGCGAGCTCCTGCCCGCCCGGCAGAGAATACGGAGCTATCGGTATCCCGTCCGGAAAAAGCAGCGCGGCCTCAGCGGTGGCCGAAACGTCCGGAGCGACTCCTGCCGAAGCGAAAGCGGTAGCTGCCGGCGGATGCGCGTGTATCACCGCCGTTATATCCTCCCTCTCCGCATATGCGGCGAGATGGAGCTTCAGCTCCGTGCTCGGAGCCGACTTCCCTTCAATAACGTTTCCGGAAAGGTCTGTAAGAACGAACGATCCCGCCTCGAGCGAAGCCTTTGATATTCCCGTAGGCGTGCTGAGGATCCTGTCCGGCCCTACTCGGCAGCTGATGTTTCCGTCCGTGCCGGAGACAAGGCCGCGCAGCCACAGGCGCTTTCCCGCCTCGATCATTTCCTCTGCGGCCCGCTCTGCGGAAAGATATATCATGATCGGCGCTCCTTCCCCGTAATATTCTCGGCTCGTATTCCTTTTTGAGTATATAGCCGTTCCATTTTCTTGTAAACCGTTTGCGACAATTTTAACGCACTTTTTTTGCTATGCTGTTATTCCCCAAGAAAGGAGGATGACTTATGGGTAAGAAGATATCTGCCATATGTCGTTCTAAACCGTTCTCAATAGCCTGCTTTGCGGCGGCGGCCGTGTGTTCCTTCGTTCTCATCTCCTGCAATCCTTCCGCTCCCGCGGAAAAGGCTGCGGCCGTGAACGAAGTCGTAGCTGCGGAGGCTCTCCCCGCTCAGCAGGAAACGTCTGAAACGCTTATCACCGAAAGCGCCGCTCTGCGTCCCGCTTCCGCCAAT
>JAEEGL014758700.1_pt1 | contig 21177 bp, 16 predicted proteins | sample 9134231 | NCBI WGS metagenome assembly JAEEGL01 (sample SAMN16246548, study PRJNA631951) | gut metagenome | biome: gut microbiome; feature: rumen; material: fiber-attached | host: Bos | place: Iran: Karaj | collected 2018-10 | reverse complement strand
CCTTCTATAAATTCTTCATAGCCATATGACTGATGGAATGTCGTAAAAGCAATCTGCCCGTTCTCTTTATACTCTTCATATCTGTCCTTAACGGCAGCATAGTCTTGGTTAATTTCGGACTTAACATCTTCAAGTGAACTGCCTTCAATAATGGCAACAGCATATGCCATAGTATTATAAGTTTTCCCTGTTCCGGGAGGTCCATATAAAATTATGTTATGTTCAAATAAATTACTGTTCATCTGGTTGCCTCCTTTCTCTGGTTCTTCATCCTCTTCAATAGTCCATGCTTCTTTATCAAGAATTCTATAATTCTTAAAAGGAAGATTCTGATCTCTGAATTCCTTTATCTTTCTACAGTTGCTTATATATGTTATGCTCTCTTTTGCTTTATCTAACTTTATTCCAAGCTTCTCATAAATAGTCCCATGCCCTGCGTTACTGTTTATTATTGGGAAAGACAGCGGTTTAAGGCAATGAAGCATTACTGATGCAGACGCTGCCTGCATACCTTTGAATGGATTATCCAGTACCTCAGCAGCAACATCGAACATTTCTTCATCGTCCTGTGCTTCTGACACACCAACCATCATTTCGATAAATGCAGCTGCATCTTCATCACTAACCGCTCTTTCAAAAGAATAAAAACCAGTTCCAAACATGCCTACAGATGGCTTATTCTCATACTCACGATTTGCATATTTCTTTTGACAGGCATTATCCCATACCTTATCAAGTACCTGCCTTACTCGCGCCTTTTCATCTTCTGGCAAACAAGTTTTGTCCACATATTCTTTCTTTTTCTCTACATTCATTTTCCATGTGCCGATTGCCATGGCGTAGACTGCATTTAGATCTACGAAGCTGCAATCAGAATAATCATCAAGTTTTGCATAAGAAGCAATAATCTCTCTCATAAGCTCATAGCTTCCATCATGCTCATCAGGAATCATTTCTTTTTTTTGTTTTAATTCTTCCAGAATCTGTTCTTTATTCATATAGGATTAGTCCTCCTGATACTCAATCAATTGCCCACAATCAGGGCATCTCTCCGCCCTTTTAAACTTCGTATCACACCTTGGACATATTACAACAAATCCATCTGCAGACATTCCTTTGGGTGGTAAAGGAGTGTTAATATCGCTATTATCAACAGTCTTCCCCAGGCATTCATCAGCAAAACGGAAGAACTCTTCTTCACTATCGAACACGATTCTCGTCTCTTCAGGGTGCTTTTGATTCCAGCTCTTTTCGTCATACTTATCTATAATTGACTTGTACTTGCTATATAACGATGTCCGAACGCCTATATACCAATAAATGCTTTCCTTGGCGCATCTTATTTGAGACCTTCGATCCATTTCCGGTGTCCTGTCATCGCCATAATGAAGATCTGCTACAGGTCTTTGCTTTTTAGGATTCTTCCACGGTTTTGAATGTGCAGTTTCATCAAACTTCTTTGCAATTTCTAATATTTTGGCAGCAAGTTCATCATTCTGTAGATTCATAGAAACACTTCCTTTCAAAAAGCCAATTATCGATTAATTCAGTATTCCGTTTAGTTTACTAAAACTAATTGTCCACATTCGGGACATCGGTTTGCCATCTTGTATTTAAACTCACATCTTCCGCAAACATAATATGCTCCTACATCAGAGTCAGGAATAATCTCTTTTGGCTCCATCGGAGTATTTATATCAGCTGAATCTGAATACTTTATTTCATCAAGAGGCTCTACGTCTGTCACTGGATCACCAATCAATTTCACTTTTGAAGCAATCCTTTTTGAAACGTCATGGTTGGGTGCTGACTTTGTCTTATCCCAAACATACAGTCCACGGAATATGTATTCCCCATCAACATCCTTAGCAAAAATCAAATCATAGCCAGTGTACTTATCAGTCATATCACTGTGTCGATCTTTTAAATCGTCAAAAACAAGCTCATTCCAATCCTCAGATATAGTGTTAATACAATCAAAAGACTCTGCAACATTTTGGCCGTTCTTTATTCTGGCTAATTTAGGAAACCACATCCGAAACTTGCCATTGCCATTTACATTTGGCCAACAAGCTTTCATCCAGCCTGTATACTCAGTACCCATGCAATCATTAATTGCCTCATATATCGAATGAAAACTCATATTTTGACTTGCATCAAGAACATCATATTTCTTTGCCATCAGCAATCATCCTCATCATAAAGCATTTTTAAAATCAATAAGAATTCTCTCTATCTCAGCAGCCTTTTCAACAAGCGTTTTGTAATCAATATAGTAATATCCATTGTAACGCTCATAAGGTTTATTCTTCTGGTCAGGAATCAGAAATAATTTCATTTTTTCCAAAAAAACCGTTATTGCATCCTTCTTAAGATGATATTTTTCCGCACCACCTTCCAAGGCCAATGGCTGAAATGCGAAACTGCCTCCTTTACCAAATAACATAAACACACTCATAATAGTCCTATCTTCAGAATCCACTATGTCTACCGACAAGTCCACAGCTCCAACATGATATGAAAAGCCATCATTTGCACACACCTTCCGGACAAAATCACCTACTTCTCGACTGGTCGCACCATCTATATTAGATGCAGCTATCCAATCATCCAAATCCGTCAGCTTGGGCTTATTCCATTTTTCTTTATAAAGTATTAACTGTCCGCATTCCGGGCATCGCATAGCACGTTTGAACTTAGTTTTGCATTTTGGACAGACTACCTTGTCCCCGCCATCCTCTTGAATAATATCTATAGGCTTTTTTGCTACATTTATTGAGTCTACGTTTTCACCGTCACTCTTTCCAAGAATCAACTTAAGCGGATCTGCTTCACCCCATTTATAGAGATTCTTAACATTTTTGCCCAGATACTTATTTCTCACATCGTCATCTGCGACTTCTCCCGTGAATGTTATTCGTTCTTTTTCAGTATCTGGATTGTTCGCGATAGTTTCTCTCTTAACTTCGTATGAAGGCTTCCAATTGTCTATCCTATATACTTCCCTAACGATACTGTCACTGACAGAAAGTGCATATTCCGCCTTACTTACGCTTTCAAGCTTTCTTTTCCAACAGCCTCGCGTGACATCATACAGTTCCAAAGGACTCATATCCTCTCGAAATGACTTATTTATCTTAATGATAAGAACATTGTCCGTGATATCTCTTAGCTCTAACATAGTGGCACCGGAAGAACTGACAGATTCAATGAATGCATCCAATTCACCTACTATTCTCATTGGTCCCTGTACGCTCTTAAGGCCATGCTGCGTCATTTTGTCATAGGGCAATAGATTATCATCATAGTTTTCAACCAATTCAAGTCTCATGTATTTTCCATAGTTCTCAAAAGACGCCCCATCTAACGTAAATTTGGAATCCTCTATAGTCTCTGTTGGTAAATTCACCTCGATGACTTTACATTTAATCTTAATTGCCTTGATTGGAGCAGCCACGTAAATATAAACAGTATCGCCTACTTCTGCTTTTATTACTTGCCTCCAATCAACTTTACCCAGTTCAGCAAACGCCCCAACAGCGTCGAACATCTTTGGATTATTCTGGACCATCCACTTAGTCATTGTTTTTCCTCATTCACAATTCTTCGAATTAACTGAACTCATACATTAAAATTTTATCACGTTTTTATATCAGATTCTTAAACGTAATATTATATCTTTATAAAAAATAGTTACCCCAAAAAGCCACTCACTTACATATTTTACAAAATCTAATGTGCAAATTTATGCACATAAAAAGCAGAGACCCGAATCTCTGCTTTTTATCATCTACTTGCTGTCACGCAATATTCTAAAATCTCCATGTTCATCGATTTCCCAAATCTCTACATCCTCAAGCAGATGGCCCTTTTTATCACAAAAGTATTCTGCCAGTGTTTTAGTGCCCTTGGAATTGTATGCCAGCTTTATCGCTATAATCTTCTTTGCCTTGAAGGGAATGCTCCGCATATACAATACAGCTTCATCCAACGTAGAAAGCTTGGCACTGGGTACATTTCCGCCCTCAGTCCATGTATAACACTTGCACTCCACAATTACGTTTCCATCATCAGATACCACATCAAACTTATGTGGAGTAGGAGGATTCCCTATAAGAACAGGCTTTTCCTCAACAAATGGGCAAGCAAAGTACAATTCCATTGTTTCCTTAACCACCTTTTGAAACGCTTTACCAACTCCGGGGTTTTCTGAATTACTGTTCATAAGTGTTCCACCTCACACATCCAAATGATATATCAGTGCATCCGCATCATGTCCCGTTGTTTCCTTGAATGCTCTTATATATGCACTCAGCTGACCATTATACTTCTCATCAAGCTCGTTACCGTCAGCATTGGTTTTATAATCCAATATGTGCCAGCTGCCATCCTTGCAGTAGATTGTATCCATGACGCCATTCCAGATCACAGTTCCATCGGACTCATCCTTGTAGCTGAAGGGAACCTCACAGTAAACCTCATCAGCAGACAAAAGCGTATTCAAAACGTCTTCCGGTGCACCATTTATTTGCTTATATCCACCGTTTCTTATGGCCTCAGCCATCTTTCCAAGCCTGTCAGAAACGGCCTTTTCATACTTCTCGTTCTCATGAGTCCTATACTCTCTGATGATCTCAGTTATAGCCTCTGACACATCCACCTGATTTCTTGAAGATATAAGCATTTCCATGAATTTATGAGCCATAGTTCCAAGAAGTGCAGCCGGAACTCTTTCTTTTTCAGACATTTTTTCACCTGCTGCCTTATCATCTGCCATAGCTACTTCAATATCATTATCTGCAACATCCTTATCATCTAGCTTGGATTTCAGCGTAAGCTTACTTGGAGACTCCACTGAATAAGTCATATCCTCTGCATTACGAGCATTAAGAGCACAATCTTTCTGAGCAGTCTCATATAACTTGTCAGCAGAAACACTCTCCACTTTTGCAGGCTTCTTCCCTGAAGCTTCCGGTACGGATTCAAAAATATCCGGTGTGCCTGCCTCAATAATAGGCTTCCATTTGCAATCTGATACCTCGCTGCCCCTGCTGAGGTAATAACTGTTACAAACAATCAACGCATTTCTCGCTCTCGTAGCAGCAACATAGATCAGTCGCTGCCCTTCTGCTACAGACGCCGCCTTCTCAGCCTGTTCCTCATCAGGAAAAGCACCAGTCTCGAAGTAAGATGTACTCCTTCCGTTTTCGTCTCGCTCGCTATCCAATGAGAAAAGATATCCCTCTGAGCCCTTTTCATCATGAACTACTCGCATGGATATCCCACCGCCTCTGGCTGATGAAGCTGCAAGAATCACTATTGGCGCTTCAAGTCCTTTTACCTTATGGAGGTTTGCCATGTGCACACAATCTTTTCCTTCATTAAGGCTAAGGCATCTCTCCTCTTCCGACTCTCCGCTTACCATTTCCGAAAGATATTTAGCTCCATCCTCAAGGGTAACAATCAATCCCGTTCTTTCAGCATTGCGCAGAAGTTCCAGTGTATAGTAGATTACTTCGAGATTCTCAGCTTCTACCTTACTATAAACCTTAAAGTTATCGAGTATCTGTGAAAACAGCGCTGCAGGAGATAGACGCATAGCTTTCCTTTGGAGTCTTCCCAGCTCCACAAGGTAATCTGCAACCCTTCTGGCATTACCACTGTATGCTTCAGCATCTATATCCTTTGTGGATATATAACCGCCTGCTGCCTTGTATTCTGCTATGCATCCCTTACCAAGACCTAGTATCTTACCATTCAGTGCACCATATAATGCCATGATGTCATCCGGAGAAGATGCTGCTGCATATATCCGATACATTTCCTGCAGAGCCTCATTCTTTTCAAAAGGCACATTACCTTCCACTCTGGTTGGTATCCCTCTCATATCAAGCTCTGACATTATCGGTGCCAGCTTTGCTTTGGCAGAGGTTATTACCATAAAATCACTATATCTTATCGGTCTGCTCTCTTTGTCGCTTCCACCCTTGATCATGTAATCATCGCGTCCAACAAGCCTCTCAATGATATCAGCAATCTTGTTAGAATCAGCCATCTCAGGATTCTCAGCTGCTGCCTTGCCTGTATACGCTTTATATGTAAATATCCCTTGGAATACATCTTCCTTCGAAGACTCCGGTATAGGTATCTCTTCAAATTTACTCTGGTTCTCAGTTTCTACCGGCATCATCTCATTAAATACGCGGTTAAAATATCCACACAGAGAAGACGTGGATCTAAAGTTTCTAGTCAGGTAAGCTATTGTTCCATGGTTCTTTTCAAAGAGCTTTTTCACATTTAAAAATGATGCGACATCTGCACTCCTGAAACGATAAATTGACTGCTTGGGGTCACCTACAATGAAAAGAGAGCCCGGCCTTGGTACACATTCTCTCCAGTTCTCAACAGGCTTTTCGGCTGCCAGATAAAAGAACACTTCCGCCTGCATTGGATTAGTATCCTGGAACTCATCAATAAGAAAATAGCTGTGGCGATTATAGATATAATCAATCAGCTTACCTTCCTTTGCAGCATCTTTTTTGAGCATATTTCTAAGATAATACAGATAGTCAAAGAAAGTCAGATTGCCCTTTTCAAGCATAGCTGCCTCGATAATGGGAATACACAGATTAAAAAATGACATTGAAATATCGTAGCGGGTCATCTGAAGCTTATCATATAGGTTATTCTCATTAGTTATAGCGCATTCCAACCATTTCTTCTGCTTTCCGCCAAACTCGAAAACATCCCCAAGGGATGCTCCATACTTTTCTAAACCTACAGGAAGCACTCTCAGATTCTTCATCTGGCCGATTCCATATAATACGTTTGTAAAGTTGTTACTCCACTTCCCCCGTATGCTCTTATAAATATCTCCAAGCTTATCCCAGGCTTCCACACTCTCTTTCTTCGCATCATACTTAAGCTCAGGATGCTCAACAAGACATTTTACTGCAGCTATAAGCGCGTCCCTTTCATGAGCAAAGGTCTTATCAATGTCTATTGCCTCAACAGCTTTATAGTTAAAATGGATATTTCTGTTGTTCATGAACAGAGACATTCCCTTAACAAACACCACCTCAGGATAACGATGAAGCGACCTGAAGGCTCGTGCTGCAAGAGCTGCCTCATTTCCATATTCTCCGCCACATATTTTTACGTATTGCTGCTTATAGATAGTCTCAACATCTGCATCGGATACGATACTCGAATCCGATGGTATTCCAGCCTCGGAAGGATGCTCAGACAAAATCATGCTACAGAATGAATCTATTGTTCCCATAAAACACAGATCAATGTTCTGTAACGCAGCTTCGCAGAGCTTTCTTGTCTCATCAGTGGGTTTGGGAAGTTGTCCGGCATAGCCCTTATCCTCCCAGACATAATCAGGGTTACTTCTTTCAATCAACAGCTTCTGGAATCTCTCATAAAACTCACCGGCTGCCGCCTTAGTAAAGGTAATGGCGCATATCCTGCTTATATCGATCCCTGCCTCTACCATGGCAACCATTCTGCTTACAAGCATAGTCGTCTTTCCTGATCCAGCCCCGGCTTCAACAAAAAAGTTAGTTGAGATCTCTGATATTATCTTATTTCTGGACTCGGTATCCTTTTCCAATGCACTGTTTGTTATACCCATCAGATCACCTCTCCTTCCTCTTTTTGTTTACCACATATAGGACCGTACTTGCAGAAATGACACGGATCATGTTCATTATCTATCACAGGAATAGGAAACTCTCCACTCTGCATATGCTCCTTGAATATTTCTAGTCGCTCCTTAAGCTGCTCTTTCATTTCATCATCATACTTACAGGTCACGATCTCGCCGCGTCTCAAGTATCTGTACTCACCACCTGAAACCTTGTAGCCCTTCTGTTCCATGAGGTATGCATAAACTACTATCTGAAGACAGGTTTCAATATCATCCTGCTTATGAGATAATGAACGACCGGTCTTAAAATCCACTATAAGGCAGGATCCATCCTCCAGTTTTTCCACTCGATCAGGGAAGCCATGAAGCTTCACGCCGCTCTCATGTACACAATGGATATCCTCCTCCTGAAGAGCCACCTCTCTGTGGGGATCCATCTCATAAGCAGTCTCCATCATATCCATGAATTCTTCCTTAACCGCATCAACATTTTCAGCAATGAGTGGCGGATTCTCGGCGATATATCTGTCAAAATATTCCTCTGACAGTTTCATGAAATCGTCCTCGCCTATATCACTTCCACCAGTCTCCTCCATAAGTTCATGAGCCAGTGTTCCATTTGCCCTTGCTGATATGATTTCAAAAGGATCTGTCTCATCGGGCTCTGGAATACCCAGTATGTATGAAAGCCAAAACTTCCTAGGGCACCCAAAGAAGGTGTCAAGTGCTGTAGGTGAATACTCTTTATCCAAATTCCATGCCGTATCACCTTCATCTTTAGCCTCACCCTTACTCCTTGTGAGTACCTTTCCATTGTTGTATGCATCGCCAACAAGCCTTGTCAGCGAAATTGCGGGTTTAAAATATCCAATCTTCTCTACAGTGTTTTCAAGTTCCTTTGATGTTGCACTTATTCCGCTGGATTCCTTGAACAATTCGAATACCATGGATGAAGCATTATCTTTTTTCAGCTCAGATACATTTAGTCCTGCATAAGACACATACGCTTCTGTCCCAAGCGACGCAGCCAGCCTCGCAAGAGTCATAAGCTGAGTTCTTTTTCTCTTTATCCTCTCATCAGAAGTCAGATACTCCGCAGCCTTTCCAAAGTGACTTATATCATCATCCAAAAGAAGATAGTTTTCTCTTGGAGATCCAGGATATTTGGAAGCCGACAGGCCCATGATGAATAGGTTCTTTCTGATGCAAGTCATTGCACTGTCAATAGATGTCACGTGGAGCTTTCCAGGCTCGCTTCGCTGTACACATACATTACTCTTAAGAATGTTAAGTATGATACTGTCTGTATCCTGAACTATGCCCGACTCCCTGATAACCTTAAGTTCTTCATATATGGTACTCTTTGCTGCCATATCAAGCTTCATTACAAGTTGATCTTTGCTTGTTTCCGTACCCCTGCGGATATATGAATACTTCGAAATAAATACTTCCGTAGGCAGCGCAAGCTCCTTTGCCATGATTTCAAGGCATGGCAAACACAGTTTCTTTCGTAATACTGTCTTATAGTTTTTCCCGTCACTTTCACCAAGAGCTGACAATTCCTCTTCGATAGCCTTCTCAAAATCCTTTAGTCTTTTCTTATTGACACTCTCGTTGGTGGTAAATCTCAGGCTTCCAAGAGTCTCATAGAATACACTCCATCTGAAATCCTCATCTCGTTCTGGGAATTGCTCATATAGCTTGGACCTGTCAAATGCAGCATTACTGAGCATGTCGTTAATTGCGTCTGCTCCATAAAAGCCTGATGTCATCCATGCATAATATAGCGACAGAAGCCTTGCCGGATTGGAATTTATGATTGGAATACCTGTTCCAAATGTTACCGGCAGGTCATATAAAAGAGCATAATCAAAGAATAACTGACCATAGGTAGTTGCATCTGTTACTGCAATAGTACACTGATCGGCACTTTTATCCTTGTATATCTGTTCAAGTACGGTCTCCACCTCATTAGGTGCTCCATAACAGTTCTTATAACCGGAGATTTGAGCCTTACCTTCCTTAACCTCATATAATTCGCATATGCTTATGCTTTTATAACTACCTTCAGAGAGCTTCTCTACAAACTTTACTTCAAGCGGACTTAGCGTACACTCCTTTAAAACAAAAAAATCCGCAGAAAGAGGGTTACATTCAGCGATAGCCTTGCGTACCAAAGCCACCGCATCCACCTTCTTCTCTGCGGTCAGTATACTCATATATTTCCTATAGACACTTAAAAGTGCATGATTCTTTTCCAGAAACAGCCCCTTGCCCAGCGCTGCTTCCAAAGCCTGTTCTTCATCCTCTGAAACCAGAAACCTCATCCTGCGTACAGCCTTGGTTATCTCCTGTATATCAGAATAAGTCGCATTTCCAAAATAGCTCTCACCCTCAATCGCTTTCGCAATAATGGCATCCTCTTCATTAGCATCTACAAAATCTTCAGAAATGTGTATTCCAGAGCGCATAAAAGCCATCCTTGCCAGCTGGCCTGCATTGCAAATTCGCAGATTTATGTTGTTTATTCCATGCATAGCCAAGCTATTTGCAAGCTCATTCCCATTTATGCCCGGTGCAAAAACTATTCTTTCTCTCATAGAGTAATCTCCTAATCAATATCCACGATATAGCACCAACAATCAGATAACTGTATTATAAACCATCAATATGTCAAAAATCTTAAAGTCAAATAAAGAAAACCTACAAAACCTATTTGTTAATCTACTTGTTGCCATTTTCCTTATTCATTTTCTCGAAAAACATATCGCCCGTCGTATTGCGGTCGGTGTAATACACTCCGCACAACGCCCCTTCATTATTGAAAAAAAGTCTGGCTGTTCCAAAATGAGGTTTGCTCTTTTCTCTAACACCTGCCTTTGGCTCATTCAAATATGTATAAATCAGCTCTTGAACACCAAGTATCTCTTCTGAAACCCCCGTTATAGTTCTACTCCTACTCTCCTCTGTGAACATTACTATCTCAACGAACAAAAACGACTGTTTTATATCCAAATTAGCACTTATTTTTTTCTCTCCACCTTGAGGAACTATCTGTCCTTTATACCTTCCTTCATATTTACCATCATTAACAGTTGGATCTTTTTTCCATAGCCACTTCTCATACGCAAAGACTACAAGTACAGTTAATCCAATGGCTTCTCCGGCATGACCAAATAATGAATATGCTGATATCGTTTCAGAGAACCCTGCTACCGCAAGCCAACATATAATGACAAAGGTTATAACCACTGTCCACATTGCTATTTTTAAAAGTTTTTCAATTTTCCTCTTCATTTTCACACCTCATATTGATAAAAGACATGCAAATCATCCAAAAACTTAGAATACTTTGCCACATCGTCAGATTTGGGGCATAATTTCTTAATACCATTTGCTTCACGATATATACTCAACAAGCATTTATTCTTGTAAAGATACTCTACAATATCATCAAATTTATACTTATAGGTTTCTCCATATTTCATAAACAGTTCGTCAGGCACATTCCATAGCAACGATTCCAGGCCAAATGAAGAAACATTCTTAGCTGAAGAATAATGCAAATCGTCCATCTGATACCGCATTTTTTTCATTATCCTAACCATTTTCTTATAGTAATAGTGAGTATCTATATTCTTCTGTTTCCCATTCGCAATATGTTGTTTAGGAAAATTATTAATGATTTCACCGTCATCCGCAAATATTGTTATTCCTTCTAAATATGAAGTATAATTGCCCCTTTCAGAATCATAACAATACCTAATCGAAAATGCAGGAACCACATCAGCCTGTTTTCTATAAGTGTTACCATCCACTTTTATGCTTTTATTATGTCTATGTACATTAACTGGATTAAATGCCCCCTGTAAGGCTTTGAGAACTGTGCTTTTAAATACAAGAGCTTCCTGCTTGTATTTAATCCCATCTAGATATGGAGCAAACTCGTTACCGAATGCATAATTGTAAGCATCATGTCTTACGACTGCTATATCAACATCACTTTCTCCTCGGACACATGTGTTATTTGCATATGATCCCTGAATGAATATTTCAACATCTTCAGAAGATGTGAATTTCTTCATTCTTATAGAATATGCTGGCAAATCCTCTGCCAGAGTTCTCACGCTATCTCCATCCACTGAATAATACCCTAACGTTTTTAACGCATCTCGAATAGCTTTGATAGCATGAAGGCACTTACTGTCTTCTGTTTCACCCAACGGCAATGCCATTCTCTTTAATTGTTCTTCTTTAAATACCATATATTTATACCCCTTATTTTAAATATGAAAAACAGATTAAAAATCCTCATCTGCCTGATACCTGATATCATTATCTTAATATTTTTGTTGTCCAATAAAAACACCACAAAGAATACCTGTTTGCCTGTTTGCCTTTTCCGTTTCTATCTTTCTCCTACTGAAAAAAGAGCCAGATCGAACTCCAGCTCTTCTATCATCACTAATTTTCTTCTACACTCTTCTCTACAATGTTTTGAACGAGATATGCAGGAATTTCTGCCATATCCATGACAAGGTTCGCTTGCTCCTCTAGTAAAGCTACTGTAAAAAGATTAGCCTCATACTCTGCCTGCATATTGATTTTGCTGTAAGGATTAGCAAAATTGTTCAGCGTATCATCATGCAGAAATATATGTCCAAGCTCATGTGCACACAGTACCCGACGTGAACGTTCATCATAATTACCATTTATAACAATGTATGGTGCATAACCTCTGAACTTAACTGCCTGAGCTTTGAACCATCTTGTGCAGGATTTCTGCTCCTCCACTCTTATTCCAAATATCTCTGCAAGCTTGAATGGATCACAGGTATGATATGTCCTCTTTAATCCCGTGGCAAACTCAACTATCTCTTCTCTTTTCATCCCCCGATGCCCCCTTTTTCTGATATCTGTGACTCATGACCTTAAGATGTCCAAGCAACTCATTTGCAAATTCCACAATGGTATCCTCATCCATCTGATCAGGGTCATATCCTCCAAAAGCGGCCAATGTCGGAGTCTTTAAGATGAATTCAATTGCCTCCTGGGGATTCTCAAAATGATTCGGCAGTTTCGAAAGCTCATCATCCTCTGCTGCCTCTTCAGAATTCCCCATAAGCTCTGCAGGCGTGATATCCAAAATCTTGCACAGCTTATCGAAGGTCTCAACCGGAATCTTAGCAATGCTGGAAGCCTCGTATCTGTAAACAGTCGTGTAAGACACGCCAAGCTGCTCTGCTATAGCCTCCGCAGAAATCCCCAATTCTTTTCGTCTCTTTTTAAGTCTTTCACCAATCTGCATATGCTTTACCTCGTCTCTGAAGCATATAATACATCAAAATTTGCATTTTTGCAAATTTATATTGACAAGTATTTGCATAAACGCTATATTCAAAACCATAGATTAACTTGCATAAATGCAAATATATTTTTGTATCTCTTGCACTGATGCAAATAACGGAGGTAAAGTATGTTGGAAATCAAAGCAAAAGGCAATGAAAACATGCCGAAGGTCATGGTGATTGGTATCGGTGGAGGTGGTAACAATGCCATCACTCGCATGATTACTGATGCATCCGAGCACGTGGAGTATGCTGCACTTAATACAGATTCCATGACTCTTGACAGATGCCCAGCAAACAAAAGGCTTCAGCTCGGTTCAAAGCTCACCCAGGGCTACGGTGCAGGTGGCGATCCTGTCATCGGTGAGTCCTCTGCAAAGGAAAGCGAGGAGGAAATTGCAAATCTTGTAAAGGATGCAAATATGGTAATTCTCACCTGTGGAATGGGTGGTGGGACTGGCACCGGTGCCATTCCGGTAGTGGCTCAAATATGTAAGAGCCTGAATATCCTTACTGTTGCAATCGTAACAATGCCATTTTCCTTTGAAAGCCAACCCAGAGTCATGGCAGCACAGACCGGGCTGAAAAAGCTGGAACAGAATGTCGATACCCTGCTTGTTATTCCTAATGACAAATTGCTCACCATTACAGATAAGCCATTTTACATGGACGAAGCTTTTACTCTTGCGGACTCTGTACTCAAATACACTATTGAAGGCATAACCAACATCATCTTTAATCACGGAACCATCAATCTCGACTTCAACGATCTTAAGTCCACTCTGAAGGATAAGGGCTATGGTCTGTTCGGCATCGGTATTGCTAATGAAGAAGAAACCATCATCGATGCTGTTGAAAAAGCTATGTGTTCTCCGCTCCTAGAAACAAATATTACCGGCGCATCCAACATACTTCTGAACACAAGTGGCAAAATCGATATCGTTGCACTGAACAAAGCTGTCGCATATATCCGTGATCAGGCAGGAGAGAACGCAAACATCTTCTGGGGCACAGTTGGAAGTGATTCCGGTTCATCAGCGGTGGTGGTTACTCTTATTGCCACAGGAATGAAGCAGGTAAAAGCACAGGCTTCTGCGAATCCTCAGAAAACTGCTGCCAGCAGCCCTGTTCCTGTGTGCCCTTTGCCTAACCCACTCCAGGCAAATCAAGCTGATAATATCAGCGCCATTTCAAGACGAGAGGTCAATATCGACATTCTCAAAAAAGCCAGTGCTGCTACCGACATAAAGCTACAGCCTATTATGGAAGTAAAGTCTCAGGTTCGACCTATACAATTGGAAATTCCGTCTTTTCTGAAGAACCGAAATTCCTTGTAAGATAGTCTATCACAATCGATGTACAATTTTCTGGACATTGTAAGAGCAGGGAGGCACTTCCCTGCTCAACTACATTATCCCATTATTGACCACTACCAGGCTTCTTCTTATTCATAAACGGTTGTAACTTCAATTGCCTTGAACATGCTATCTAATTGGATTCCGCCTATTTGCAAGAAATCTTAATAATCTAACTGCTTCATCCAATTTATCAGACGCATTTGCTCCGAATAGAATCTCTGCCCAAATCTCATCAATATGAGAAATTTGCGGATTATTCAAATTCTGGAAAGATACATTAGGAGCCTCGGCCAAAACAGCATTTCGCTCTGCAGCCGTCAGTCCATTCAAAACAGGAGCATGAGTTGTTTCGGCATCTTTCTTATCTGTTTTCCTCAACCCTGTATGCCCTTTAGACATAACTTCACATTCCAATTGGTAAAAAACAGTTGTTAAGTAAGAAGCTGCAATTATCGCATCATTTAACGAATTGTAAGAAAAGATTGTAAAATTTGATGAAACATAAATCGGGAATGTAGTAACATGTATCCTACCATCTTTTCTTGTTTTCGTTGGAAGCAACACACAATTTGCCGGAGTTTGAAGATTTCCATAATACTCCATTATGCTTTTCCACTCTGTTGCTGTCTTTCCTGTAGTTTGTTGTTTTTCCTTTTCTCTAGCTAAAGGAATAAAATCATTTATTATCTGTGATGCTAATCTGGGCGACAAATTGTTAAAATTTAAGAATTTTGAGTCCCCTGTACTTAGAATGAATTCATTCCATTCAGCATTCCGCATTCCTTCATCCAAACTAACTGAATGGACATATCTGTCGTGAAGCACCTTTATCGCATTGAAATACGCCAAGTCCGTTCCGCCCTTTCTCTGTATAGGGCTAGACCTATGAGATACTGCTGTATTGGGTAGCAAATCCATTTTAGGATTATGAACAATATTTGTCTCAACAAATTCAATGGATTCAGACATTTCGCTGCATACCACTCTCCATCCATCGTCTACACTCGATATCAACTCTGCTTTAGAAATCTCTCGTGCCTCTAAATCCGCCGTAATCGAGTCAAATTGAGTAGGATTATACCCCCCTGCATACTGCTCAAATGCATGAAGATCTATATCCGCAACATTTACATCACTAGAATAAACTCGTATTGATTGTGCGCCAACCGCTTTTTTACCGACCAATATACATGTTTCCTCTGTTACAGTTTCAAACAATCCTTCTCCTGGATAATTAAATATACTTTGTAATCCAAAAACTCCAAGAAGCATCTGTCTAAACGCAACTGCTTCTGCCCCTCGTTCGGTCAATTGTGCTTTTGGGAAAATACATGCAATCGTGGTTCCATTGGGAACCAAATAACAAACTGTTTCAAGAAAAACCGCCCCTAAGTTTTGTTGTCCAACTTCTGTTATTCCATCAGTTCCTTTCAGAGATCTTATTTTATTAAAAAATGGAATTTTTCTATCGGCACAGTTAATCCCAGCCATAAAAGGTGGATTCAATAGGACTATCTCTACATTAGTAAAATCATTCGGAGTAAGATTAACAATGTCTTTATTAATCACAGTCGGCGCATTCGCTCTATTAATTGTTTGTGGATAATTCAAACCAAGCCTTAATGACAATAATTCAAGCAACTTAGGATTAATATCATTTGCAATAATTTGGTCGGCAGCTAACCCAAATATTCTTATTGCTGAAGTAATAAGGTTGCCACTTCCTGCAGCAGGATCGCATATCTTTTTTCCCATACCGACATTGCCATGTACTTTTTTCACAACAACAGACACAAGATTTGCCAGTTCGAGATCTGTAGCTACTTCTCCGTCATGCCTATTATGCTCAGATACCATATTATGCAACGCATCTGCTATGGCATCACCTGAAATATTTGCCGCTCCATAGTTATATATGTTTGACAGCATACTGTTTGCCAATACCAACCTTGGCAAATAGTCCATGGCATTGTATGAAAAAATTCCATCAAAATCCACCCTATTCCCTTCAATACAAATTTGCTGAACATCACCCGAAAATCTGGAAACGTTATATGTTATTGTTGGGGATGATTTATGTACTGCATGGAATGCACCTCTGATATACTCATACATCAGAACTGCCATACTGCTCTTCCACTGTTGGCTATTAGGCATAGTCGTTTTCATATATGTTAAAAAATCATCAAGCGTTGTAAATAGTATATATCTATCGTTTATAAAATCATCGATAAGTCTTTGAAACACTATAGCAAGTTTACTTGTAATTGCAGTTTCATCATCCAAAGAAAAATCGCACACGCTTTCTAACCCGGGTTGTAAAATTTGCTGATGAACCCCAGGCTTTGAAGCATCATACCTAAAACTAATCAGCTTCTCTAAATTAGTAAGGACATAGAACGGTCTTTCATTATTCGCTTGATTCAATTGAACATAAGATTGAGCTTGAAATTGATACCGCGTACTCTGTACATCTGCTGGTGTCCTTTTTACCTCTACAACACACAAATATCTACCAGTATTAGTATTTTCAACAACGAAGTCCATTCTTAAACTTCCAGTATATTGCTCATGCTTGACTTCATATGTTCCACCCAACCCCAATGCGGTAATAGCTTGATTGAGCGCGTCTTCACATAAAGGATGAAACCTCCCCGTTTCAGAATCTGAATAACTAATCATATTTTATCCATCTCCTTTTTTAGCTTTTTAGCAATCTGCTCCGCCAACATGGGAGGAACAGCATTCCCCACAATTAGATTTCTTCCCTGCTTACTCGAGGAAACAATTTTGTAATTATCCGGAAAACTTTGTAACCGCAAAGCTTCACGGACGGTAATCAACCGATCCTCAGAGTAATGAATATTGCATCCAACATTCGGGCGATTGAAATAAGTATTAATTGTATAGGACGGTTCCGATGGCAGCATCCTTCCATAGCAGGTAGTATGCCCCCCCTCTTTTTGTAACCTTTGGATTCTCTTTGAATTTACGTCCTTAGGTATATCCATATAATTTCCGCCAGGCTTTACATGCGAAATAATATACCTGTCAAGTTCACTTAATGTCGGCATAAAGTGTTCAGAAACTATCGTCTCACCACTTGATCGCATGCATTTTTGATAATCATTTTGCGGCTCGCTTCCGTAAGAGACACTTTCATTCTCATCCGTTGTAGCCTTGGGAAGATCTCCCAAGGCATCCTGTACCGTCACAAATGGTTTTAATCCTGTGTTTTTATCTCCATGAGTTGGCTTTGGAAACACGAACTTTTTTTCGCCTTTAAGCCCTACAATGATAACCCTTTTCCTCTTTTGCGGAATGCCATACTCAGCAGCATTCATCACTTTCATCTCGACTGTATATCCAATATCTTGAAATGCCTTCTTTAACAGTTCAACAATGCTTTCCTTTTCGGAATTTCTGGCAGAAAGAAGTCCAGTGACATTCTCAAATACAAATGCCTTAGGTTTCACTTGTTTAATAATATCAATGTATTTCCACACTAATTGCCCTCTTGCATCCTCGACATGGCGATTACCTGCAAGCGAAAATGACTGGCACGGTGGTCCACCAATTACAACATCCGCTTTAGGTATCTGACTCACATCTTCCCGTGTAATATCTGCGCATTTGATATGAGAGCCAATGTTTTCCTTATATGTATTAACCGCATTAACATTATTATCTATTGCCCAAATAACCTTGTATCCGGCATTGATGAATCCCAAATCAAGGCCTCCACCGCCCGAAAACAAACTAACTACCGTAGGCTTCATATATTCTCCAATCTATTCTTAACAATATCGTTATATTTAAGAGATATCCTTTCATATGAAATATCAGAATAATGCGAAACAACTTGTGTGATATCCGCAATTATCTTCCTATCACCTGTCTTAGCCAGCTTTTTCCCTAGCTTTTTCAATTCGCCCATGTCATCCTCTGAAAAAGCTTTAACGTCTGGAAAGTGAAGATTCTCTATGTCATATCTTTGTATCTTTAGTAGTCCAGCGCCATACTTTTTCCCTACACATTCTAACTGATAGAAAGTGTATAGATTATTTAACAATGCAAAACATACCCACCTATCAATTGCTGGATACAAAACATAGAAATTATCACGAATCATATTATCTGTATCGTTATAAACAAATTTCATATCATTTCTAACAAAATAGCTAAAAATGATTCCGTGACAATCAAATAAATTAAGTCTATACCATTCTTTTTGTTCCTTTATCTTTTTAACAAGGGTTTCTGGTTTTCCATCGGCTAAAATCCTTTTTTTCCATTGTGCTATAAAGGATGTCACACCTTCATCTTTTATGTTATTGGAATCAACAACTAATAATTCATCAGATATAGCACCTTTTGTAGAAAAACCTTCTATCTGCTTCGGTGACGAAATTATCGGTCGTGTATGCATTTCTCTATATGCAAAAGCGGGATTAATAAACATGCCATTGCATCCAGTGGTTAAACCTCTTCGCACTTTACTTATAGACGAAAATGGTTCTTTAAAATTAATTTCTACAGCTTCATTTTTATTTTCATAAGCTTCAAGTATGCCGTTATTGAATCTAATGTACTCCGGTTCTGCAACTTTATTCTTACCATCTTTTCGAAGCTTTAGTATCAGAACATCTACCAAAGCAGATTCTTCAAATACATCACCCGAAATGTGAATCCGTTTTTCTACGCTACAATCCTTATGCAATGCAGAACTAAATCCATCGCCATTCTTAGCTTGTAACCAACTTCCCGGAAAAATAACTATCATTTCCCCATTCTTTTTTAATAGTGACACAGCTTTTATTATGAAATACATATAAAGGTTTGCTGTTGATGGCAGACCTTTAAAAATATCATTACAATTAAGGACATCCTTGCATACACCAAGTTCAGCCAAATCATTAATCTTTTCGTGACGTACATACGGAGGATTCATGATTATCCCATCATATTTCTTTTTACTTGATGCCTGTAAAAAATCAGCATTTTTTAAACTGTATTGAGGATATTTCTTTTTTGTTTTGTTATACAGCTTGCTGTCAATTTCATATCCTACAACTGAATTTGTCTCAGCTTTTTGCAACGCTGATAGAAAGGCTCCTTCGCCAAAACAAGGATCCAACACCAGTGCATCTTTTTTAATCGTAAACAAAGATACCATGTATTCCGCAACAGTACCTTTGGTAAATACTTGTCCTAAGTCCATTTCATATGCTCCAAATTAGTAAGAATTTCATTTGCTATTAGAAGTTTTTTTCTTCTCACGGTCAATTGCCTTAGTAGCTTCTATCAACGCCGTTCTCCTTACAAATTCGCTATAAGAAGCATACGCTTCAAGACGTGCCGCCATTTTTAGTTTTTCCAATTCTTCTTGGCTAACCCGTATGCTCATAGAATATGTTTTAATTTCTTTATTCATAGTGCAATCCTCCACCGATAATTATATTATTCACGTGGAACATTTTCAATACATTATTCCACCGTCAAGTCCATGTTCTATGACATATCCTATTGCTGCTCATTCATTAGTATACATATCTTAAGCGACGTCTGATCTGCTCTCCCCTTCAATGTAATCTTACACTCTCTACACGTTTTCCTCTTTTTATATTTTTTCGCTTTTTATACTCTATTAATAGCACACGATGAGTCCTATAAAAATGACAGCTCACTAAGTCAACAGCCCCTCAGCCTTTCCATCAGTTCATAAAAAGAACCTATCCCACAACATCATACTGCAAGATAGGTTCCATTTTTATTTCATCTTCTCCAATTCATCAAAGGTAATCGTAAATTCTTTCATATCATCAAGCCGTAGCATGATGCCACCCTTGAAATACTTATCTTCATTGTCATGGTGAGTACATCCGCCATCAATATCAATGATATTGTCTTCCTTATAAATTGAAAGGGAACGATACCCTTCCGTTTCATCAGCATGACATGTTGGCACATGCCCAATGATAAATAGCCATGGTTCATATTTTGAGTATTCCTTGTTGTCCATGTAAATATCCCAGCGGAACGGAGAGTTCCAAACAATATCCCAAGCTGTCTGATAATCCATTTCACTGTAGGGAACATCGAACTTATCCACTTTAAAAAACGAATGTGTAAGTACAAAGGTTGTTCCCTTGACTTCAACTTTTGTTGAAAGCGGTCTGGACTTAAGCCATTCCAGAAGTTCAATACGTTCTGGCTTTTTCATGAGCTTATACTTGTAATAAGTCTTATTGCCACCGTTATATGATACCCAAAGGTCAGCATCTTTTCCTGGGAGCTTGCTATAGTCTGAAGAAGCACTCCCATCCGGAGCAACTGCATTTAGCATCATGAATTCATGATTTCCAAGAAGGAACTGCATATTGGATGCTTTCATGACATGCTGAAGAATCTTTATTCCATCAGGGCCACGATCAATTGCATCCCCAAGCATATAAAGCTCATCAGCATCAGAAAAGCCTACCTTTTCAAGCAACTTTAAGAACATCTTATATTGTCCATGCAAATCCGATACCGCGTATGTTGCCATCTCTATCCCCTCTATTCCATCTGTTATATTTTTCATTTTATCCTTGATAGCACCACCATACAAGCGTGTGAACCAGCCCCCGCAGGGGCCGATTCACTAAGTTGCAAAGCAGTGCAACGGTGTACACCATTGCGCTTTGTTGAGGCACATCCCCAATCCCCTCACATGCAAATCCTATCGGATTTGGTCACGTTCTCTGCGAGAGCTACGAGAAAGATCAAGGTCAGTTTCATAGCCAATAATCCTGTCGATGTCATACTTGGCAATCTT
>JAEEGL010069919.1_pt1 | contig 21177 bp, 18 predicted proteins | sample 9134231 | NCBI WGS metagenome assembly JAEEGL01 (sample SAMN16246548, study PRJNA631951) | gut metagenome | biome: gut microbiome; feature: rumen; material: fiber-attached | host: Bos | place: Iran: Karaj | collected 2018-10 | reverse complement strand
TGTTTTTTCAATTTTCAACTTTCAATTTTCAATTTGTCTTCCGTCGCCATAGGAGTTATGGCTCCCCTCATCGGGCACGGATGGCCCAAGGGCAATCCTCTAAAGGCCCTCTTCGCCCAGGGCATCGCCCCGGGTCATAATCAATAGGTTATCGTTTTCCCTGCTGTAGCAATAAACGGCCTGAAAGGCCAGCAAGCACTCAGCCCAGGGCACCGCCCTGGGTAAGTATGCATCCTATATATGCGCCCTGTAAGGGCAAAAGCATTAGTTTAGACTTTTCAAGAGGACTCATCAATCAATTTCCGAGGACATTGTTTTTGAGCACGCAGTGCGTTGTTTTTGCCGAAGGATATGGTCTGCGTTTCGCTAGCGAAACCGCTGTGCCTTGTGACCGGCGCGAGAGCTTGCTCTCAGGCGCGAGGGCACAAGGCACAGCGAAGGTCGAAGACCGTAGACCATAGACTGAGGTGTTTTTACGGTTTTTGTCAATCAATTACAGTTCACGATTAATCTCTCTGCTCAACTTGTCTACTTGTTAACTTTCAATTTTCCGCTCGAGCTTGCTCGCTTGACCTTTCAAGAACTTGTCTACTCGACTACTTGTTAACTTTCACCTTTCAATTTTCCGCTCGGCCCAACGGAACGCTCCACACTTGGAGAACTTTCAACTTTCAACTTGTCCACTTGTCTACTTGTCTACTTGTTAACTTTCAACTTTCAATTCTCAACTTTCAACTTTCAACTTTCAACTTTCTCATACCTTATCCCACAAATCAGCCACACACCCTCCCTCTTCTTCATCTTGATACGGTAATCATACACCTCTGTCTGCTGTGGCTGATCTCTGCGCCGGTAGGTGATCTCCTGCCTTCCTGCCAGCATCGCTGCATTTCCATCTAATTGCATATCCAACGACAACGTCCTGATAACCTTGAACAAGACATGGCTATGGGAAATGAACCTGTTCTTGCCCTCCGTATAACCTGCATGGTGCACTTGGAAACCCAACCCTAAATACTCGTCCAGATAAGCATCGTTGTGCTCCACCAGACTCTCCACAAACTCCTCATAGCGCATCCGGATCATGCTACGTTCCTTCTCCTCCACAGACTCACGTGACATCGTGGCAAGCGGCACCAGACCCATACGCTTCCAGTCCGGCACTGCCGTTGCCTCGCGGGGCAGTTGCGGGAACAGCGAACCCCGACGGCCGTCCATGTACACCTGTTGCAGGCCTATGCCCTTCTCCGGCAACACCAGCACACTGTCACCCAGATACCCACGTATTCTACTCTGGCGGTTACCCTCCTGCTTGTTGATGAGCACGCCGTTGGATATCACGATGCTCTCATTGTAGTGCGTATCATCTTTCGACAGATAGGACGTGGGCTTGTTCTCCCAGTCACGAAGGCAGTACGCATCCGTTCGTTCCTGAACCTCCAACCCAGCCACCGACATGAAACGCGGAAACCGCGTATAGACCTGCTTGCCGATGGCATCATAATACATGCAATGCCCGTGCGGGTCCTCGTTGATGAAGATGTCCTCGTCCACACTCACACGCCCCCGAAAGGCCAGCTTCATATTCCGGCCCTCGTTGTCGATGACCGTCGTGTACTCCTCCCGCGTGCCGTCATACACCGCCAGCGCAAAGTAACGGGGATGATGCAGGCGCTGCACCCTACGGAACTGCGCCGCACACGTCACCTGTCCCATCAGCATGATACCGAAGCGACCGCCAAGCAGGAACACCTCTAAGCGTGTACGCTGCTCATTGAAACGCTTGATATGCAGCATATCCAGGTTGATCAGTTGCTTGTCGGCCACCTCATCGCGGATGATAAGCGGACGCCCGCTGCCGCTCGCATCACCCTTACCTGCCAGCCGCCCGAGGAACATCCCCTGCCAGTCGCGGTTATCCGTGGGTAACCCGAACGTTTGGTACAGACCCACGTTATCCAGGATCGTCACATACGGCTTTCCCTTACTCACGCGCATACCGCGACCCACCTGCTGCAGGTACTTCGCCAGCGACAGCGTAGGCCGGGCCAGCTGGATAAACTCCACCTCAGGGCAGTCGAAGCCTTCCGAGAAGATGTCCACGTTGATCAGCACATCCAAGTCGTTTCCTCTGTACGCCTGCACCAGCTGCAAGCGTACAGAGGAAGCAGTACCCGCATCTATCACCGCACACCTCACGCCCCTGCTTGCGTAGTACTCCGCTATATGCCGTGCATGTTCCACATTGATGGCATACACGATGCCCTTCTTCCCTCGCGCGTAGGTATGATATGAAGAATAGAGGTGCTCAATACTCTCCGGCACGTCCATCACCGTGGCCAGCTCACGTGTCTGGTAGTCCCCGTCGGCACCGCGTTTCTTCAGCCCCCGCACCTTCTGCATCTCCTCGCTGTCAGGCTGCACACTCACATACTCGAAGTCACTCAGCCATCCCTGCTCGATGAAACGCTGTATATCCTGTGACTGCAGCAGCACGTCAAACAGATCCGTGAAAGCCGCACCGTTCAACCGGCAAGGTGTAGCCGTCAGGCCCAGGATCCGCGCCTGAGGCCACCGCTCCCACAGCGCCTGGTAGGTCTTCGCCAACGCATGATGTGCCTCGTCGATAATGATAAGCGAGAATTGAAAATTGAAAATTGAAAATTGAGAATTACCCATTCTCGCTGTCAACATCTGAATGCTCTCCACATAGACGGGGCACGCTGTCAGCGTGCCTGCACTTACATTCACACTATCTCCATGGGTGCGCTGCGCGTATCCGCGGTTACTGAGCGAAGACGCCTCCAGCGTCTCACGCCCTACCCCATTTTCCCCATTTCGCTCAACTTGAATCGCTCCATACTTGGAGCGCTCAACCTTGCTCGCTTGACACTTGGAGAATGCCTCATTTTCAATTCCAAACAAATTCAAGGTCGCTTGAATTTGTTCAATCAGCTCCCGCCTGTGCGCCACGATCAGCACCCCGCCAGCGCATGTTCCATCCCCACATTGTTCATTGTTCATTTCACATTTTACATTCTTGCTGGCAAGCTCATTGATGAGCGAAGCCAGCAAGACCGTCTTACCCGTCCCCGTAGGCATCTGCAACATGACAGACCTCTTCCCTGCGCCCCACGCCTCACGCAGTCGCCCCAGCATCTCCTTCTGATAATCACGTAACTCCATCATGCAATTTTCACTTTTCACGTTCCAACATAATTCAGCTTTTTGTGTTGTTTTTTAGTTCGATATCTTGTTTTTCCTACTTTTTTTGCCTCCTTTTTGCATGAGTTTCATGAATTATGTGTATCTTTGCACAGAATTCATACGTAAAACGTGTATTCACACACATTTTTGGCACATTTCTTTTATGATAGAACGTTCCATCCTCACACAATTGAAGGCTTGGAAGGACAAGTCCGACCGCAAGCCCCTTTTGCTCTTTGGAGCCCGTCAAGTAGGCAAGACATGGATTCTCCGACATTTTGGAGAGAGTTGTTTCACCCACTGCGCCTATTTCAGTCTGGACGAAGAGCCCCACATTGCCGAAATCTTCCAGCGCACCAAAGATCCCAAGCGCATTATTGAGCAGCTTTCGTTCCTCACAGAGCACCCCATTCTCCCGCAGACCACACTCATCATCCTTGACGAAGTACAAGCCTGCCCAGAAGCACTGGCAGCTCTGAAATATTTCTGTGAAAAGGCACCAGAATATGCCATAGTCAGTGCTGGTTCCCTGCTTGGCATAGCCATCGGTCATGACGGTTTCTCCTTCCCTGTTGGTAAAGTTGATCATCTCAACATGTACCCCGTCACATTCTCTGAGTTCCTGCGAGCACGCGATGCACGCCTCTTTTCCTACTTCGCTTCCATCAGCTCCTTGGAACCACTGCCGCAAATCTTTTTCGACCGCCTCATGGAAGCATTCAGCGCATACCGCATCTGTGGAGGTATGCCAGAAGCCGCAGCAGCAATGCTGGATGGCGACATGCCCAAGGCCGAAGAAAAGCTGGCAAACATCCTGAAGGACTATTCCCTTGACTTCATCAAGCACACCTCGCCCGTCATGGCCAACAAGGTAAACCACGTATGGCAGTCGCTGCCATCGCAACTGTCCAAAGAGAATCGTAAGTTCATCTATCAGCTTGTACGCCCGGGTGCCCGTGCCCGCGAGTACGAGGATGCCCTGCTGTGGCTCTGCCGGGCAGGGCTCATCTATAAGGTCGGTATCTGCAACAAACCGCTTTTGCCCATGTCGGCCTACGAGGATCTCTCCATTTTCAAGATCTATGCCCTTGACATAGGCATCCTTCGTCGACTGGCTGGTATGGAGCCTAATGTTTACCAAGCTCCAGCTGATTTGTTCAAGGAATTTCGTGGAGCATTGACCGAGAACTACGTCCTGCAGAGCCTCCTCACCCAAACAGACATGACCATGCGCTACTGGTCCTCTGGTAACAGTGCCGAGCTGGAGTTCCTGCTTCAATATGAGAATAACATCATCCCCATCGATGCCAAGGCCGGCAACAGCATCAAAAGCAAGAGCATGGCAACCTACACCAAGAGCTACGCCCCATTGTTGCGCCTCCGCTATTCCATGCTCAACCTCAAACATGACGGTACGCTCCTCAACATCCCTCTCTTCCTGACCGACCGCACCATGGATTTCATCCATCTTGCCACCCAATAAACGTTCCCCCGCACATATATTATTATATGTACGCGCGGGAGCCGTTTTGCAGCCCCAGCTATGCCTCGTTCTATGGTGGTGCATCATTCTCATTCGTTATTTGTCATTTTTCACTCTTCATTGTATCTGTTTACTTCTGAATTGTTAAATTTGATGTTATTGCTATCGAAAAATCACAAATTATTTTGGGATTCATATATTTATCTCTACCTTTGCACATAAATAAAGCCTATTCATTATGCTCCAGCTTAAAGAAAGCCTTGCTAAACTGTCCAGATTCAAGAATGCCAACGCCTCCAGATTCCGTATTTCTCGCCTCGGAGTCTTTGGTTCTGTTGCACGTGGAGAAAACACAGAGGATAGTGATATTGACATCGTCGTTGAACTTCATGACCCCGACTTGAACACCCTCTACGAACTCACTTCGAGCCTTCGTTCCCTCTATGGTTGCGAGGTCGATGTTGTGCGTATGCGCGACTCCCTCCGCCCATCTCTCAAGGCTAATATCCAAAAAGATGCCATTTATGTCTAAACGATCATCTACACATCCCATTAGGGAACGATTGGAGGAAATCATAGAGTCCATTGATTTAATTCAGGATTGGAGTAAAGACATATCCACAGCACAGGAGTTCCTTTGCTCCTATTCCAAGATGATGGTCTTTAACGCTTGTGTTATGCGGTTGCAGGTGATTGGCGAGCATGTCGGGAAGATACTCAAAGAAGCACCAGCCATGCTGGCTTCCCATCCAGAAATACCTTGGCTGGCGATATACGATCTCCGCAACCTCATCTCCCATGAATACGCCAACATTGACGAAGACATCATTTATTCTGTCATTCGCAAAGATTTGGAGCCTCTGCGAGAAGCAGTAAACAGTATCTTGAGGGAATCCGAGTAGTCGTTTTGGCTGATACGCAATAGACTCCCCCGCGCATATATGATTATATGTACGCGCGTGAGCCACTTTGCAGCCCCGGCTATGCCTCGTTCTATGGTGATGCGTTACGCTCATGCAATTTTCCGCTCGAACTTGTTCGCTTGACACTTCAAGAATTATCAATTATCAATTATCCGCTCGAGCTTGCTCGCTTGACACTTCAAGAACTTTCAATTTTCAATTTTCAATTTTCAATTCTTCTCACTCTCCCCTTGCAGCACTCCGCAAGCCATTGAATACGATATGTGGGAAGAAGCGCAGGGAGTCTAAAGGGAATATCCGAGCATGGTGGGCAAGGTCGCTGCACCTGCGAGCCAGAGAGAAAACTTTACGGATTACATACGGATATTTCTCAAAGTAGCTGGAATCACGGTTATGTCCGAAGTTTCCCACTTCCATGATGAAAGCGCAAATCCGCCCTGCCTTGCGTGACCATTTCTTTTCAGGTGAATACAGCGGCATCGCCTCTGCTGGCATACCCAGCTCATCTACTGCCAACACACCAAAGGCTTTCCATTCAGTCATCAGCCCCATCTTACGCAATCTCTTCTCTAATAGTTGATGGTCTATCTCCTCGCGATACGTCCACAACAACCTGCACCAGTCACAAATCTGCCTTATTCCAATTCCCCCCTTGTAGAAATGCTCCAGTATATGTGTAAACACATAAATGGCATCCTCATCAGGTTTGAGGAGAAGAACTGGTGTCCTGCCATTCATCCACGTTCTTACCTTCCTGCCATGGAAAGCATCACTTTTGATTTCATCAAGCCCTTTGTCAATTCTTTTTGATAAACCACATCGGAGAGAACCATGTAGCTCTACCACCCAAGGGTCCACTTGACCTTGGTCGTTTGTTCCGAAGTTCTCAAGAATGGTCATTCCAAGATGCATTGCAGAAACTCTCTCCGGCTCCACGCTGCTGGCTAATGGAATTAAGAACTTCTTTGCTTTTTCATAGTTGTCATCATCAAGAAAGAAATCCACATCACCCGAAGCTCTCCACAGTGGACGCTCATAGCATTGTGCTATGCCCTGCCCCTTCACCAAGAGTGTATAGATATCAGCCATGCGCATCCTATCTACCAGCCCTTCGATAAAGGTGTTCATCTGCTTATTCTGATGCTCCAGTTGCAGGCTTAGTCCAATAAACTGTAGAAGTTCCTCCTTTGGAACTGTCATATCAGTTACATGCTCTAACCCAGCCGTAATCAGACCGACCACAGACTGTTCCTCAGCCAGTTGCTGCAGCACAGCGAAATCAATACCTCTAAACGGTAAGAGCTTAGCCTCATGTTCCCAGAGCCCGGCTCGTACCAAAGTGAAGAATGCCTGTTGATTGTCGATGAACTTCATTATCAAAGAAATTTAAGTATCTAATGCTGCACTATTATTTGCAGCGTCTTTCAGTTCATTCAGTATCCATGTGCACTCCTTGCCAAACAAAGCATAGAATATACATATCACTGTATAGACTATCATCTTCAAATCATACCCGATGCCAGCCTTCTTCACATACACATATTCCAACTCACGCCGGGTCTCAAACACCTTCTCCATGTACTCTTTCTCATCCGTGAACTGGTCACCATAGATGAAGTCATACAAGGCAGCTGGCCCAGACAGTCCTACTGGCACCTCTGCCGCAAGATTCCATTTACCCGTTCGGAACAAATCAAACTGATCCTGTGCCACAGGACGAGGGCCAACCACCGACATCGTTCCATTCAGGATATTCAGCAACTGTGGCAACTCATCAATCTTCACCTTGCGGATAAAATGCCCAAAAGGAAATATCCTGTCCTCATCAGGCCTCAGCGAAGTTTCATTGGCAGCCTTCGCCACCCGCATCGAGCGGAACTTATACATCTTGAACGGCTTATTTCCTTTCCCTATACGGTGTGCAGTATAGAATATCGGTCCCCAATCAGATATCAGGATGCCCACAATAGCTATGATCCATAACGGACTTGTACCTATGATACCTATCAAGGCACAGATAAAATCAAATAGACGTTTTACAATCTTATACCCCATCTTATTTTCTGTTTACAATTTGTTTACAACCACTATTTCCTCTTTTCATTTTTCATTCGTCATTCATCATTCGTCATTCTTTTCATTTCCATCCCCTCCTCCCCTCCCTCACCGTGGCAAAGCCACCCTAACCTCTAACCTTCTAACCTTGTTCATCCCTTTTCACTCTCCCCCACCGTGGCCAGAACAGGAAGCGACAGAATGCCCAAAGACCTTTTAGAAAAGCATTCATGCTAATAAGTTCTAAGTACCACCTCAAATGCTTCCGCATAGTTCACCCCCCATTGACTTCCCCGCACAGCAGCCAAGCCAGTGATGTACTCTGCAGAGCGGGGATGCGGGTAAGCTCTCATCACTCCTCGATACATCGAAAGAGCTTTGATTTTGGCATCCACACCATCTCTCCCCACTTCCACATAGCAATTAGGCTCGAAATTCTTCATCGCGTTATTGATCTTCCACTCCGTACAACTAGGAACCTCCATATACCAGAACTCCTTAATCGGTTTAACCTCTGGTCTCCGTTGGAACAATCGAATAGCCTCCTGGCAAGCCATTGATGTCTGCAGATGGTCATTATTAGTGTCTGCTGGATGATGAGTAATCACAATATCCGGCTCCGACTCCAGGATGGCCTTCTCTATATGCTGAACCAGCTGGAGGTGCGGCACCGTATTCATTTCAATATTCGGGAACTTGCCCTCATATTCACGGTTCACCCCCAGATAAGCCAGTGCCGCGTGCGTGTCATCGTCCAGTTCCTTGTCTTCTGGCCGGAATGCACGAGCCTTTGCCTCTGATGACATAATGCAGACATCAACGGTATCCCCTTGTCGCGTCCACTTATAGATACTTGCTCCAGCCCCAAGCACCTCATCATCAGGGTGAGCCACAACTATCAAATACTTCATATTATTCTCTTTTAGGGATTTCCTTAATTACTTTTGCAGGTCTCCCTGCTGCAATCGTCCAAGCAGGAATATCTTTAGTCACAAGTGAGCCTGCACCTATTATGGCACCTTCTCCGACCGTCACACCTGGCATCACAAAACTCTCCATACCTATCAAGCAACCTTTCTTTAACACGATAGGTTTCACGACGTAGCCTAATTTCATATAGTCATCGCCTACACAAAAGTCCGAGAAATCACGCTGATGACAGAGAAGACGCGCACCACTGGCGACACTAACACTATCCTCAATAGTAATCATATCTGTATGCCCACAGTCCACCCGCACATAGTCACCGATAAACACGCCCCTACCCACTTTACACCCCATCTTCCTGAGTAATATGGGTCGTATCTTGCGGGGATTGAAGGACTGCAATATGGGCCAGTCCATCATCTTCTCCAACCGTTTACGGTAGATGTTCCCAAAGAACTGTTTGATGACTCTCCACAGGCTCACATCTCCATATTCTTCTTCCGAATAATTGAAGCCCAATGCCCGTAGCATTTTATACGTTGTACTCAGTTTCCGCTTTTCCATATTCATTTGCTTTTATGATTCCAAATTCTCTTAAAGACAGAGGACCTCAGCCCCTGCGGCATGAGACGTGCCGCTATCCTGATAATGGCATTGACGAACAGATCCTTCTTCGTATAGAACCCCATATCATAGAACTCTTTCAGATATTTCAGTTCATTTCTCAAATATGAGAAACCGCCACGCCTTCGCAATTGCGCCTCTGTTGTACGTACATCATACAGTACCTCTTGCACATTGTAGAACCGGGCACCATTCATCATCATCCTCACCCAAAGGTTATAATCTTCATAGTACTGCCTGTGTTGATAGTTACCTGCTGCCAATACTGCGCTCTTACGCATAAAGGCCGCAGCATGACAAACAGGGGAGCGGCGATGTGCCAGTCTAACGATATCCTCATGATGTTCTGGCCGCTGTTTCACTGCGATGATATGATCTTGCTGCTCCAGGAATAGCCTTGACCAGCAACTCACCACATCATATCCCTCCTCCATTTTCGCCAGCTGTTTCTCAAATCGGTCTGGAGGTATGATATCATCTGTGTCCATGCGTGCAATAATCTCATTGCTGCACGCCAGCACACCTTTTTGCAATGCTAACCCCAGTCCGAGGTTGTTCTCATTGACAACGAATTTGAAGATTGGATATAGAAATGAATACTCATTGATAACAGACTCAAGCTCCGCAGTTAGTGGGCCATCTTTCACCAGCACTATCTCCGCAGGTTGAACTGTCTGTGAAAAGACACTATCCAGTGCCTCACGGAGCCACTGAGGCTTTTCGTTTTTATAGATGGATATTAGAACAGAAAAATGAGACATCACTTTATCATTTTTGAGTACTCTTCATTCATAAATTGCTCAGTCAGTTGAGAGAAATATGGCCATTGTGCATGTGCCTCTACTCCCTTTTTCTTTAATTCATCTTTGGTAATGTGTTCCATGAAATTAGCTAATTCATCCATGCTCTCTTCTATAGCATAACCTGTTCCGTATTTCATAATTTTATCCTCCAATGGAATCCCCTTTGTTGAAAGAATAGCCTTTCCAAGGAACATGGATTCATAGAACTTATTAGGAGCAGCGAAGAAATGGTTGGGTATAGATTTGCAATACATAGCATATACTATGTCGGCAGCTTTCAGTATCTGAAGCCCATACTTATAATCCACCTTGCCGAAGAAGCGGACCGTATCCATAGTCTCATCTAATTTTGTGGCATGTTCCTCCAATTGATCCATACCGAATCCAGCTATCAGAAGATTGATTTTACCAGTCTCTGCATAATCCATCAATTCGTCAATGAAGCGACCATGCCCAAACCACCCAACGTATGCAACTGTAATCTTATCATTGTCGAAGGGCTTTATAACCTCTTCGTCCAGAAATGCCGTTTCATCAAACGACGGTATATTCCTCATGATGTGTACAGGAATGGTTACCTTGAACTGTATTTGATTGATGCGTTCCGGCTCGCACAGTATCATATGATTGCAATGCTTCACTGTGAATCGCTCCCCAGCTTGAAATATCTTACGAATGTACCATTTGAGCCCAGAAGCACTATTCCAATCACAAACATCAAAAATGATGTTTAAATCTTTCTTATACTTACGTTTAAATAGTGCAGCAGGAAAAGCAACATCCAAATCACAGGCATGGACAGTTGTCACAATTTCTTTATGATCCTTCAAATAATTATAGACAAACCGTATCCACTTTATTTTGGCAACTATAGCTTTGATACCTCCTTGAACATAACGTGTTCTGTATTGGAAGAATTCATAGTTTTCACGTTGTAATCCTTCTCCAAGTCTGTCCCAACCAATAATTCTATATTGACGATGAGACCTCTTGTAATAATCGGAATATTTGTTGACACGGCTTGCAAAGATGCCGTTAGCTCGAAATAGTAGAATCATAATTTTATGGCCAATCGATAAATGGAATGTTTAACAAAGATTTATAATACCAGTAATTTCCTGGCGTTGTACGTATACGGCTTAATCCCCAAAATGCCAAAAACATTTGTAAGAACACAAACGCAATCAAACTCCATTGTGTTTTTTGAATTACCCAACGAGTTTTTATATGATTGAAACTATTGAAAATCGCAAGTAATACAAAATAATAAACTAACACCGTCAAGCGGTTTTGGAAATCAACACCAACAAAGTACAAGGCAAAAAAGGCCAAAGCTATTGTATATATCTTTTTCCACTCGTCAGACAATCCGCTTCTTGAAAAGACCTTGGTTATTTGATAGAATGGATATACCATAAATAAACGGATAATAATATTTTTAAAAGTCGAATTATAGAATTTGTCTTGAACAATATACTCAATATATCTTTCAGACACAAACCCGTCTTCCATAAACCACTTTGTATAATCCACTAGTGCAGTCATGCTTATTATCGTTTCAGCTATAACCAATATCAACCATACTTTAGGTCTTATCTTATGTGCAAATAAATCAACGAGAGGAATCGTAAGGAGCATGAGTGCAGATTTATGGATGAATGATGTTGCAAAGATTAATGGTATAAAGAGCCATATTCTTTTATGTCGGATAAATGTTAAATCCGCAATCCATATAAAAGCACAACCAGCCAAAGATGAACGCATTGCCGATATATAGTTGAACATCATTCCTGGGTGACACATGAAAACAAAAAAAACAAAAGCATAATATGTGGGTGATACGTATTTACGAGTAAGATAAAATAATGTCAGAAGGACAATTGTAGTATGAACAATTATAAATTGATAGAAATGTCTGAAACTATGAAAGAAATACCAAAAAATGAATTCAGCGGAACGAACATCCTCGTTTTTGGGATTCGAAAAATCGAACAAATAGGCTTCATAATCTAACCCATAATAATATCTAAATGCAAGGAACACCCATAGAATAAAGAAAGAAAATGGAAGTATGACATTCTTCCTCATCCCATGTTTCCAAGGCATGATATTTAGTATTATTAGGACGAATAAAACCGATAAATATTCAAGCATAACAGATTAAGAATTTTTGATGAATGAAAAAGGCCTTATGACATCATTCTTCTCAACGTAATATACAAGAGAAAGGTATATGAGACTAAAGGGGATACCATATAGGAACAATTGTAACCAACAGTTCTGTATTTTCAACAAATCACATTGAATAACAATATATCCTCCCAATCCAACAAGTATTGAAAGGAGCTGAAGTCTCACAAAAGATTGCAAAAATAGGAGAAGTGGCATCTTTGTCACCTTCCAGATCTGAAAATACCAACTAAACAGTAACATCAAGGCTGAGACCAAGACTAATCCAACAGATATTGGGATTAGCCCCATTTTCGATAGAGCATAAATTAGCGGAACAGTGATAACCAACCGAATGACAGTATATTCAAATAGAAGATATGTTTTTCCCTTCGCTATTGCTAGGTTCCCGATAGGATTACCGATGCAGACAATCATACCCCAAATTGAAAGGATGGCCAAAATCGGAACAGCATCAATGTATTTGTCTCCATATAAAATAGCTATGACAATGCAACTCATTCCTCCAATTAGTGTACAGACCGGGAAGTTTATCAGAGTCAGCAATTTCATCATTTTTATGAATGAACGATTCATGTGTTCATCATTCTCTTGTATATCTGCAAAGAAAGGTAAAGCGACCCTGTTTGCTACGCTATTTATTAGCAAGACAACTTTCATTATTAATTCCTTAGCGAGATTGTATAATCCTAAATCAGCCGCCCCTAAGAACCTACCAATGATCAGGATATCTATTTTTGCAGAGATATAATCCAGAATCTGAGTACCTGTCTGCCATAGCCCAATCTTTGCCAAACCTTTTATTTTTTTTACGGAAAAATAGAAGCCTAGTTTCACTTGTTTTTGCCCTGCTATGAGATTCCATATATTGAGGATTGACGTCTGACATAGAGTTGAAAGAATTAAACTATATATACCATAACCATTAGCAGCTAACCAAACAGCAAATACAAGAGACAGTAAGGAAGCCAAAATGTTTCTTATTGCTAATATTTTGAATTTGAAATTCTTTTGGAGCAGTGTGTCGTATAAGCGTCCAACTCCGTGAAGAAGAAGGTCTAATAAGGTAATAGGCAAAAATAATATAATTTCTTCTGTCTTGAAATAGTTGGCAATGAAGTTTGAAGACGATATGCCAAACACATATATGGCAATATAAACAAGCATTTGCACCCAATATAAAGAACAGAATTCTTCTCTAGTTATATTTTTTTTATGAATAATAGCCGACGAGAAGCCCAAATCACTAAAAGTATAAGTAAGCCCAAGAACAAGTGTCAGCATTGCCACAATTCCAAAATCACTTTTTTCCAAGAAGTGAGCCAATATAGAGAGCCTCAAGATTTGAACAACAGCAGTAGTTAGAGTTGATGCTGTAGTCCAAAATGTGCCATTAACTATTGACTTTTTACTTTCCATATTATGGAGTTTACCTAATGTGATCTATGATAATCTATACATTGAGATTGCAGACAATAATGTCATTGCCATCGTCACTTCATTCCCTTTGATGCTGTCCAACATCTCCACAACATCGTTTCTTAATTGAGTATCTGAAATGCTATCAGCTTTTAATCTAAAGTCCTTAACCATATTTTTTAAATCATTATTGTTTCTCAAGTAGTAGCTAATAGGATTCATATTGCTCTTGCTCAAATATGTACTGGGCAACCCTAATTTTTGTTCTATTAACTTAACTACTTTTCCAGGTATATGAGTAATGGGTACAATGCGCTCTCTCACTCTTATATGTGGTGTCGTTATTTTTGCACCACCTATTTTTTCCCAACCGAAATAAGCTGCTTCTGGATGTTTGTTCATTATCCACTTGAAATAGAGATGATTCTTTTGGTAATTAGGGACAGACAAACAATGGCTAATGAAATCAACATGTTGAGTAGGAGACATGTTCTCCGAATAATTCATGGAATCAACCATGCCATTCTGTATTCCGCAAAGGCCACGATAATAAATATTTCCTATTTCTTGGTTAGCGAATTTGTCATGTAGATTTACCCCATGAAGCCTGTGAAGCATTTTTTGTGAAAACGCCCAATCTCCGAGCTTAAACTCAGAGGCAGATTGCGCCGAAGCGTATACTCTACCTATAAAGGCGCCGCTTAATAATCCTGTATGAATGAGGCCGAGCCCATCGAAATTGATGTTTTTATATAAGCTATGTGAATGAGCGGAACCTGAGTAAAGCACATTACCACCTGTAGATTGATTGATAGTATCGACATCCCTAAGCCATAGACCATTATCCAAAGGCTTAAAGATCCACTCATGGTGATAAGTAACGGCTATTTGCTTGGCTATTATTTCATCCCAGTAGTCCGACTGAGAGAATGTAAAATTCAATTGTTCAGTAAAGCCCAGACTATGTGCAACAATTGAAGTCATTCGCGAGTCCAATCCACCACTTAACCCTACAAAATGTTTGTAGTGATATTCTTCATCTTTTTGGAATTGCAACCTGACAGCTTTTGAAAATTGTTCATCTAACAATTCAACAGAATCATCATCGCTTAAACTGTTGTCTGGAGTATTAGTTAATCGATAGTATTCCAATTGCATTATTTCACCAGATAATCCATTGAATGTTAAAGTACAACCTGGTTCAATCTTCTTGATACTATCACTCAAGGTCCTATCTTCTAACATGAAACCATATGTAAGAAGAAGATAAGCATTCTCAATAGATAAAGAATAAGGGATTTCTTCTTCCTGTAGGTATTTATAGATATTACTGATATATGGAGACACTATAATATATTCGCTTCCATAAGCATAGTAAACAAATTTACTACCCAAATGATCTGTGAAAACCGTCAAAGTCTCTTTGTTCTTGTCAAAGATTATGCCCGCAAAACTTCCCTTCAGTTGACTCGGAAAATCTTTATTCTTCATCTTGAAAAGATGCATTATTGTTTCAATCCAGTTCAGTTTACTTTGTTCCATCAACTGAACCTTGTTTAAGACAACACCATCAAGAATAACGATATGGTTCTCATCTTCATAAAACAACTTATCGTCAACAAATTTATCAATCATATGATTGAATGCCTTATAATGCCCGCCTATAAATGACTTCTTGGAATAATTAATAGAAAAATCAGTGGGCTTCTTATGATAAATGAATGTAAACCCGAACATGCTAAGATTGAAGTAATTGATTATAAATAGTAAATTGTTTGGGAGCCAAAGCTTCCCATGAAGACATTTTCAACACTTTTTCCTGATTGTTGCTAGCAACATCTTTCAACTTTTCATTTTCACCGATAGCTTTAGTCAGTGTTTGATACAAATCTTTCAAAGTTGTTTTCATATAGAAGATGCCCATCTCATCAAAGAGTTCATAGGGCAGCCAGTTTCCTGCAATCAAAACGTTACCAGCATAGAGATGTTCGATTAGAGATGAACTGAGCGAATCCGTTATTTGTATATTCACTGCAATATCTGTTTGTAAGCGCAAAGCGGCTAAATCACTTTCGCTCAGACGCTCTGTAAAAAGATAATAATCTATGCCCAATTCATTCAATTCTTTCTCCAATAAAGCCCTATAATCAGATTTGAGACCATATGTTGCAGGAATAAAGAGCAGAAGATTGTTTTTGGTTGATTCTGGCAAGCTTTTAAGAGCATTAAACATTATCAAATGTTGCTGACCTTGATGTCCATTGTATCCACAAGTTACAACAAGTTTGTTTTGAGGATTAGGTTTGAGTGATAATCCTTTCTTTTTCACTTCATCAATAACTGATAGTAGGTTAATGCCAAAGTTGCAAACAGCGACATTTGATGACAACGAAGGTTCGTACGATATAAGATCCCTTTTACCTATTGGCGTCTCAACTTGAACAATTTTCGCAGCTTTATACAATGGCCTTTTCCGTTCATGCCAATATGGAGTCTCTCTATAGAAATCAGAGCCCCATACCGTCAATTTATACGGGGCATTGTAATGTTCTAAAAACGGGGCATATTCACGTGTAAAGTAGTGTATGTCAATAACTTTAGCTTCTTTAGCCAAACGTTTCAGAATTAGGGGATAAAAAACTCGTTTATTGATGAATCGTGTAACTATCCACTTCTGCAACACTCTGAACAGATAAAAAAGCAGAGCATCGTCTTTATGGATATGATATTGCATTTCAAGCATATTGAAAGCATCAATATCTAATCCATTTTGTCGCATAACCATCAGTAAACCATTTACCAATGGTTTCTGGGCTATGGGCTCGTATATGACCAATATATCTGTTTTCATACTATCGAACATTTATCATTCTCAAATATTCTGGCCATTCACCCATATCTTTCCATGAATGTTCACTCACAGGGAAACATCCTACGCGACCACCACGAGCCTTTACCTTGTCCATCAAGTGGGTGATATGAAAGAATTCACCTTGGGGTATTTCATCAATCAATTCTGGGTTCAAGATATAAACTCCAGTGTTGACTTGATAAGTCTGTTCTGGCTTCTCTCTTAAGGCAGTCATTAATCCATCCTCTCCAGTCTCTATCACACCATAAGGGATCTTGAAACTCTTCACCATAGTGACAATGGTGAGATCGTTGTGGTTGCTTACATGGTAGTCGAACACATCGCGATAGTCCTGCTCGTTGATGCTATCACAGTTACTCACAAAGAATGGGGTAGTTATCTTACCCTTCAGCAGCGAGACGCTACCGATGGTTCCAAGTGGCTTTTCTTCCTGAAAGAACTCGATATCATACTTGTGATCAAGCTGACTAAGGTAGTATTTCATCATGTCAGCTTTGTAATTGACAGACATGTAGAACTTGTGACAACCAATACCCTCAAACTGATCCATGATGACTTCAAGAATAGTCTTGTCACCTACAGGAACCAATGGTTTGGGTATCACGTTTGTAATAGGTTTCAAACGGGTGCCCATACCACCAGCCATAATTACTACGGGGAGGTTTATCTTTTCTCTATTTTCATCTACCGACGTATCAAAAACATCATGCCAGAACAACACATCAACGATTTCCCCATCAGCATTCAACACTGGCATACAGTCGATGAGTTCTTTCATCATAACTTCCTTGATCTGCTCCTGGGATTGTTTGTCAGAGGCATAGATTTTATCTCTATCAAGTATAGTAGACACGACATCAGTGAGAGCCGCATGACGTATAATGGCCCTTTGGATGTCTCCGATGGTCAGAATGCTTTCAAATTTATCCCCGTCAAATACAAATACTAGTTTTGTTCTGTGACCATCCATCTTCTGCAAGGCAAAAAGTATTGTGTCACCTACGGAGACTATTTTATCTTTGATTTTTGAAATGTTGTTCATATGATGCACACTATATTATAATCTCACACTACTTGGAATGTTCACTACTCTGTCCGCGAAGAAGATGGTGTTCTCTAAACCGTCATTCTCACACTTATCAAACATAGGCAAGCGGTTCATCAATTCCCAAATAGGACGAGTCATCACGCCATTGTCATTAGTTTCCTGGAGGAATTCCAATTGTTTATCGTGATTGGGCAGAATGACGACATTCAGCCAGTAATTTGAGAAGCTGTTCTCTGGCTCAGTGAAGAACTCTATGCCATCAACACTCTTGAAATACTCTGCATAAGCGGCAGCGGTTGCACGCTTGTCTGCAATGTACTCATCAAGATGCTCCAACTGAGCACAGCCGAGGGCTGCATTAATATTAGGCATACGATAGTTGAAACCTATATGGTCATGACGGAACTCCCAACGGTGAGGTATCTTAGCCTGAGTGGTAATGTGCTTTGCGAATGCTCCCAGCTCCTCATCATTGAAGAGAAGCATTCCACCTCCACCTGTGGTAATTGTCTTGTTACCATTGAAACTCAGTGCGCCTACCATACCAAAGAGGCCAGTGTGCTTGCCTTTATATTTACTACCGATACTCTCTGCAGCATCCTCTACCAATTCAATATGCCATTCTTTACAGATTGCAGCAATTTCCTCGATACGAACAGGATGGCCAAAGGTGTGCATAGGAACACAAGCCTTGATTCTACGGCCGGTATTCTTGTTGTAACAAGCTAGTTCATCCTCTTCGAAAGCAAAGTCGTGGCTCTTATCAAGTTCTCCTATGCGAGTGTTCTTATGAACTTCAGCATTCTTTTGGAGCCACTCCTTCAGAGCATCGGGTGACAGCCCCATCGTAGAACGATCAACATCCAAAAACACCGGATATGCGCCAATATAGCTCAATGCATTTTCAGTAGCTATGAATGTCAAAGCCTGTGTTAATACTTCGTCATCACACTTTACACCCACAAGCAACAAACTCATGTGGAGGGCATTTGTTCCGCTTACACAAACCACAGCACGCTTAGCACCTGTATAGGCTGCCATGTCATTCTCAAAACGATCAACAAATTTACCCACTGAACTAACAAATGTGGAATCAATACACTCGTTGAGGTATTTTTTCTCGTTACCAATAAACTTTGGAACTGCCAAGGGTACAAACTCTTGGTTGTTATACAAATCCTTAATGAAGTCTATTACTTTCTGGTACATATTTTGTTGTCTTTAATTACATTTTTTGATCCAAGTTCTTTCCCTTTTCTTCGTGCTCAAAATTGGGGATGAAGCCTTTGATGGCTTCCACAACTTGCGTCTTTGTAAAGTTGTCCTTGGCAAAGATGGCCTCGAGCTTGTCGAAGAAAGCATTCACTTCACTCAACTCATGGCGAGTGGTCTGTTCTACTACTCCCAGAGCATGGAAGCGCTGCATATCAATCTTCTCACCGGGGACATAAAACTCTTCATAGGCTTTCTCGCCGGTGGTATCACTCCGGAAGTACACTGTGGGGTACTTCGGAAGTTGAGAGTTGAGAAATGAAAGTCGAGAGTCAGATAAATCAAGTTTAGAGGCTTTATGTTTTGCTTCTTCGTCTGAGGAACAGAGGTCTTTTTCGAAGCCTTGGGCTTTGATGAAGTCATCACAGATGCTGCTGAAGGTGAGCATCTGGTCTTCTCCAAGCTTCGGGAAGAACACTTCACCGGGCTTGCCGAGGATACAAGCGAGCATACAGATTTGGCCAGACTCTTCGGGACTCACGAAGTAGCGCTTCACGTCACTCGGTGCGGCCAAGGGTTGTAGTTTGGCAATACGATGAATCCAACCGTCAGGCAGGGAACCGTTCGAGAAAGCGACATTAGCGAAGCGAGCCGTCGTTACCTTGAAGTACTTATTATAGGCCATCACGAGGTCTTCCATGATGCGCTTGGATGCACCCATGATGTTCACAGGGTTGGCGGCCTTGTCGGTACTGACGCAGAAGAAGTGTTTGGGAGGATGAACCGTGAGCAAATCCATCAGTTTCTTTGCCTTGATGTCATTGTTCTCAATGAGGGCCTGAACGCTGTATCGGTCTTTCTCACTGCGCACATGCTTGTGAGCACTGAAGTTCGCCACTATGTCAAAGCCTTTCTCTTCACGGAAGATGCGTTCGAAGATGGGATCAGCAAAGTTTAGTGTATAGCAACGGAACTCATCTGGAACGTAGAGACCTTCGGTTGAACGCACATCACGCACTAACTCCGCGAGGCCATTCTCATTAAGGTCAACAACCACTACACTCTTAGGTTCAAAGCGCAGCACTGCCTTGATGAAGCTGGAACCAATCGAACCTGCGCCACCAATGACACAGACTTTCTTGCCTTTAATCTCTCGTGTCAACGTCTCCCGATTCGCCTCTATGTCCTTCAAGAACATGCTCTGCGGTCGGAATGTGACACTATCTGCTATGAATTTATCTAAATTGAACATACTACGTTAATCTTGATTTAATCAACCGTGATGGGTTACCTCCTACAATGCTGAAATCTGGAAAGTCTTTACACAAGACACACCCAGCAGCAATTATTGACCCTTTTTTTATTATTCGTCCAGGAGTGATTAATACATTCTGTCCAATCCAAACGTCATCTTCAATAACGATGCCTTTAGGAGGAGTCTCACCTTGGAGGTTCATAGGAATAGATGTATCTTTAAACTCGTGATTGCGACTGAAGATGAATACATTTGGAGCCATCATAACATGTTGTCCAATCATGGCGTTTCGTGGAATAACAGCATTGATGCCAATACCCGAATAATCTCCAATTTGAACTTCAGAACCATCTCCAAATTTAGCACCCTTCTCAATGTTTACCTTTTTTCCACAATGTTTGAAGATTCGTTTACAAAGTGCCCTTCTAATCACCCCCCCAATTGAGAAGCATTTAGCACTTTCTGGGAGATGTATGGCAATGCCATAATAAAGCAATAAACAGATTTTTCTATGCAGATTCATTTAAAGTCCTATTCACTTTTAAATATGATACACCCCTTCAATCTTGCAGATATTGTGACAGTCGAGAATGACCTTGCCCTTCAGCTTGTTCCAGTTCTGCTTGATGTGATCGTGCTTGACCATCACCACGACCATATCCACCTCACTGAGGAACTGGTCGAAGTCGAGGATCTGGTTCTTCACGATTTCCTTATCAGTGAAGAAGGGGTCGAAGCTCTTCAAGGGACGGGCAAGGTGACGCTCCTGGATGTCGAGCATCTGGAGAGTGGGTGACTCGCGGACGTCATCGACATTTTCCTTATAGGTGATGCCATAGAGACCAACACGGCGATTGTCGGTGATACCGTTCTCCTTCATGATCTCGTAGATGCGCTCCAGTACGAAGACAGGTTGGGTGTCGTTGGTCTTCATACTCTCATCAATCACCTTGGCGAGCTGAGGATAGTCACCAACAAGGAACCAAGGGTCAACACTGATACAGTGACCACCTACACCGGGACCGGGTTGGAGGATATTGACACGAGGATGCATGTTGCAAATCTTGATGATCTCATACACATCCATATTGTCATGACGGCAGATGCGGCTCAGCTCGTTGGCAAAGGCTATGTTCACGGCACGGTAGGTGTTCTCCAC
>JAEEGL012551440.1_pt1 | contig 21178 bp, 16 predicted proteins | sample 9134231 | NCBI WGS metagenome assembly JAEEGL01 (sample SAMN16246548, study PRJNA631951) | gut metagenome | biome: gut microbiome; feature: rumen; material: fiber-attached | host: Bos | place: Iran: Karaj | collected 2018-10 | reverse complement strand
TTCGTCGGCCTTACACCGGTTAATGTGCCCCAGGGGAGAGTCTTTCCTGTTCTTTTTCGAAGCTCATCATACGACCAGTTTCCGAAACCGTCCTTAAGAGCGGAGCCAATGCCGCCCATATATTGGAAGGATCCGTTTTCAAACGTAACCTCCACCGGTGCATTATCTCCCTCCTCAAACATAAGCTCAGCAAAAAAGCCGATCATCTCGGCTTCTTTTATTATCTGCTCCCTGCATCCCGGAAAAACAAGCTGCCAGCTGCTCTCAGGAAAAAAAGACTGAAAGAGCGCCAGCAGATCGTATCCGTATTTCTCGTGGTTTATCTTTATATAATTAACTTCCATCCCGTTTTCCTAAAAGTCATTTACAAATGGGTTATATTTCTTTTCGTGACCGATGGTGGTTTCATCCCCGTGACCGGGATAAACCTTGGTATCATCCGGGAGCACAAAGAGTTTTTCCCTTATGGATCTTTCCAGAGTCGCACCGCTTCCCGTGGGCAGATCGGTCCTTCCCACCGATTCAAAAAAGAGTGTATCGCCTGAAATAAGAAATCCCGCTTCGGGAATGTAAAAGCAGCAGCTTCCCACTGTATGACCCGGAGTGGCGATCACTTTGATCTTTATGCCCTCTATCTCGATCTCCTCGCCGTCCTTCAAAAAAGCATTTGCTTTAACCGTAGCGGCCCTTCCGGCCATGGCGGATGAATTGAGAGAGCTGTCCGATAAAAGTTCCTCTTCCGCATCCAGGGCATAGATCTTTGCACTTGTAGCGCTCCTTAACTGGCTTGCGCCCCAGATATGATCAAAATGCCCGTGGGTCAAAAGAAGCGCGGACACATCAAATCCGTTCTTTTTTAGAGAATCCGCCATTCCTTTTCCGTTGTCCGGCGCATCTATCACGATGCATCTGCTCCCGCCTTCGCGATATACAAAATATGCATTTGTGGCACAAACGCCGATGACCATGCGTCCGATCTTTATATCCGACATATACACCTCATCTGCCCTGTGGGGGCATCTTTATGCTTAACCCGTTGTTCTTTCGATATCAACGACACCTTCGATATTTCTGATCTTTTCAACTATCTTTTCAAGCTCTTCTTTTCCGGATATCTCAAAGGATGTCTGCATCGTGGCAACACCCTGACGGTTCGTCTTGGTGTTCATGGATATAATGCTTATGTTTTTCTCGGTAAGAGCCTTGGAAACATCCGCAAGGAGTCCTGTTCTGTCGTTTGCGTATATCTTGATATCAGCAAGATATTTACCGGTGCTCTGATCCTCGGGATCCTGCCATTCGGCATCTATGAGCCTTACCCTGTCGAGCTCCGGAAGGTTCATGATGTTGATGCAGTCCGTGCGGTGAATGGATATTCCTCTTCCCCTTGTCACGAATCCCACGATCTCGTCTCCCGGAACGGGCGAACAGCACTTTGAGAATCTGACCGAAAGATCGGTGATCCCCTTTACAACTATACCGCTCCTTATTTTTGTATGAAGAGGCCTGTTTGCACGAGCGGCGGCATTTTCCGCGATCGCTTCGAGCACTTCCTCCTTGGTCATTATCTGCTGGTGATCGGCATCATAGAGCTCCTTGATCTTGTTAATGACCTGTCCGTCTTTTAGCGCTCCGTGGCCCACCGCCGCAAGCACGCCTTCCCAGTCGTGAAGTCCGTACTTTTTGATCAGCTCATTCTGATATTCCGGGGTAAGGATCGCATACAGATCGATACCTTTTGATTTACAATAGCTGAGCAGATATTCTTTTCCTTTTGCGACATTATCTTCCTTCGATTCATTTCTGAACCACTGATTGATCTTGTTCTTGGCCTGTGTGCTCTTAACAAGGCTGAGCCAGTCTCGGCTGGGGCCCTTTGTATTCTGTGAAGTGATCACTTCTATGCGGTCGCCGTTTTTGATCTTGTAATCGATGGGTACAAGCTTACCGTTAACCCTAGCTCCCACCATCCTGTTCCCGACAGCGCTGTGAATGCTGTAAGCAAAGTCGATGGGGCATGATCCTGCGGGAAGGTTTTTGACTTCTCCCGTGGGAGTAAAGCAATACACACTCTCCCCGAACAGATCCAGGTCGTTCTTAAGCAGATTCATGAACTCCCGGTTATCCGACATGTCCCTCTGCCACTCCAGGATCTGACGAAGCCATGAAAGCTTTTCCTCCTCGCCGTGAACAGTTCCCGTTCCGGCGGAAGTCTCTTTATATTTCCAATGGGCTGCGATACCATATTCAGCAGCCTTGTGCATTTCGAAGGTTCTGATCTGGATCTCAAAAGGCTGACCGCTGGAGCCGATAAGTGTCGTATGCAGCGACTGATACATATTTGGCTTTGGCATAGCGATGTAGTCTTTGAATCTTCCCGGTATGGGTTTATACATTTCGTGGATAACACCCAGGGCGGCATAGCAGTCCTTAACGGTGTCGACTATTATCCTTACCGCGAAAAGATCATATATCTGATCCAGTGTTTTATTCTGATTTTTCATCTTTTTGTAGATGGAAAAGAAATGCTTGACTCTTCCGTCCACAGTTGCCTTAATGCCTGCATTTTTGATATGCTCGGCCACCTCGGCGATTATTCCCTTAATGTATTCCTCCCTCTCTGTACGTCCCATTTCTATCTTCTGGGAGAGATCCTTGAAAGCCTCGGGATCGAGATACATAAGCGAAAGGTCGTCCAGCTCGACTTTTATCTTGCTGATACCGAGCCTTTGCGCTATAGGACAGTATATCTCCTGAGTCTCTCTCGCTATCCTTATCTGGCTTTCCGGGCTCTGATACTGGAGCGTGCGCATATTGTGCAGGCGGTCGGCGAGCTTGATCATGATCACGCGGATGTCCTTTGCCATGGCAAGGAACATCTTTCTCAGATTCTCCGCCTGCATCTCAAGCTTGGCATCCGACTGATCGATAGAAGCCTGAAGAGGCAGCTTTTCCAGCTTTGTAACGCCGTCGACAAGAATCGCTACATCCTCTCCGAAATCCCTTTTCAGGTCATCCTCCGTCATGACAGTGTCTTCCACCACGTCGTGAAGAAGTCCCGCGGCGATAGTCTCTTTATCCATCTCGAGCTGAGCAAGAATGATCGCGACATTGAGTGGGTGGATAATATAAGGCTCTCCCGATTTTCTAAACTGATCCTTATGAGCGGTGCTGGCGGTATTATAAGCCTTCTCTATCATGGAGATATCGTCGCTGGGGTGATATTCCTTGACAGCACTGATAAGCTTCGCATAAAGTTCATCAGGCGAAACAAAATCTTCGTATTTAGTTATATGACCGGTGTCAATTGCAGCGCTGCTGACAATCTTTTCCTCGTCCATATAAGCTCCTTATCCGTTACTCTCGGTACGTTTCTACCCGGGTACCGTAACCGGATTACTTTCCTTCGTAAGTGATGGCGGCATCAAGTCTGTATCCGCTTATCTTTTCTCTTCCCTTAAGCCCTGCAAGTTCTATCAGTACCACTACGCCGACCACTTCTCCGCCGAGCTTCTCGACGAGATCTATCATGGCCTTGGTGGTGCCGCCGGTGGCGATAAGGTCATCCACAAGAAGGACCTTCTGACCGGGCTTGATGCTGTTTTTATGTATCTCTATGGTAGCGCTTCCGTATTCAAGGTCGTAAGAAGTCTCAATGGTCTCGCATGGAAGCTTACCTTTTTTCCTGATGAGATGAAAAGGCTTTTTGAGATTGTATGCTATGGGAGCTCCGAATATGAATCCTCTCGACTCCGCGCCGACCACACAGTCTATTTCCAGATCCTTAACGAGATCCTGCATTGTGTCGATCGCAAGCTGGAATCCTTCAGCATCCTCAAGCACGCTTGTGACATCCCTGAAAATGATCCCTTTCTCAGGGAAATCCGGAATGCTCCTGATGTACTCCTCAAGTTTCTTCATTTAAAATATTCCTCCTCGAATTAAGCGAAAAAGAGGCTTCCCCATCAAACGGGAGCAGCCCCTTTAGGCGTGGTAACCCCTTTATTTCCTGCCGCAGCACTTTTTGTACTTCTTACCGCTTCCGCAAGGGCAGGGATCATTGGGATAGATCTTGGGTTCTTTAACTATAGTGGTGGATGATTTCTGCTCTTTATAAAGAGCCTTTCTCTCTTCCTCACTGTAGATAGCTTCCCACTCAGGAAGATTGTAAAGCCAGTCAGCATCGGCGCCCACCATATTCTGGTAGAGAATGTCTTTGTCAAAACCCAGCTGTACTTCGGTATCCTCATCCATCTCCTCGATGGGGTTCTTTTCCTTAAGGCTGTCGTTGATACCGTCAAGGAAGCCCGTCATTGTTAGGATAGATACATTGTATTTTTCAGCAAGTTCCTTAACGGTTCCCTTAACTACCTCATCGGGATTCTGAAGGAGCTGAATATAGATCTCTTTCTCATCCTGAAAATACTTAGCCCAGAGAGCCTGAAGCTTCTGCTGTTCAAGATTCTCGTTATACGCTTCCTCGCGCCATTGTTCCAAAAGTGACATATATTTTTCCTCGCATTTTCATTGATTGTTTAAGATAAACACAACATATAGTATATAACACTTTTTCTTATCAATCAAGCCTTATGCACTATTGACAAATAAGCTCTGTCAACTTTTATCAAATTAGCCAATTGACCTGAAAGGTCCGACTGATTATCATTTTTTATAGCCGATCATGGTACGGGCGTTCGCCCGGGTTTATACCCACTCAGAAATAAAGGAATACTGTTTATGAATGATTATGCTGAAGAAAAGCGCTTTATGGAGCTACTTTGCTCTGTTAAAGGGCTTAACGGTTCGGTAGGACGAAGTCTTATCGAATATTTCGGGTCTGCTGAAAACATTTTCGGTGCAGATGAAAAAACCTTGTCGGGACTGCTCACTCCCGCACTTTCAAAAAACTTGAATAACCTCAGACGCTCCCTGTCCGACACGGAAAAGAGTCTGAAAAAAAAGACAGCTGCCGGGTGCTCTGCAAACGGTATTAATTTCATTACCTTTAGAGAACCCGCGTTTCCCGATAAACTGTCCGAAATACCCGATGCACCTGTTGGGCTGTGGTATATCGGAGCACTTCCGTCACCTGATCTGCCCTCTGTGGCTGTGATAGGTGCCAGAGAATGCTCGTCATACGGCGAGTGTGTTGCCAAAAGCTTAGGTGCCGCACTGGGCAGAGCAAAGGTGCAGGTGATCAGCGGTATGGCACGCGGTATCGACGGAATAAGCCAGCAGGCTGCGCAGGATGAAGGCGGGCTCTCCTACGGCGTACTCGGATCCGGCGCCGATGTGTGCTATCCTCCCTCCAATCGCAGATTGTATGATTCTCTTTGTACCGGCGGAGGGATCATATCCATATATCCGCCGGGCGAAGCGGCGATGTCTCAGAATTTCCCTCCGCGAAACCGTATTGTAAGCGGGCTTTCCGATGCCGTTATCGTGGTGGAGGCAAGACAGAAAAGCGGCACTCTGATCACTGTTGATATGGCTCTTGAGCAGGGTCGCGAAGTATATGCCGTTCCGGGACGTATAACGGACAGATTGAGCGACGGGTGCAACGGTCTTATAGGTCAGGGTGCAAATGTATTTCTCTCTCCCGATATCTTTCTGGCTGAACTGTCAGAAATAATAGACTCAAAAAAAAACGGCGGATCGCCCCCTCGTGAAGAGCGCATCAAAAGAAGATCAACATGTTCATCAAGGATAAAAAAGCTACACAGGGAGTACTCCGGTTCCCGCGATCTGCCTCCGGATCTTTCGGATGATGAAGCGAAGGTACTCTCTGTTCTCGGGCTTACTCCCTTAAGCGCCCAGGATATCATAAGCCGGCTTAAGGAATACGACTATCCCGCCGTATCAATGATCCTGATGCAGCTGCTTATTGAAGGACATGCCGCTCAGGTAGGTCAGGGCAGCTTTATCAGGAAATACTGATAAAACGCATATTGCGTCAAAACAGATCACATGAAAGGAAATGTATATGTACAGTAAAATAATATCCGGTGCTCTTCTGGGTGTAAGGTCGCTGCTTATTAACGTCGAAGTGGATGTATCTTCGGGAATTCCCCTTTTTGCCATGGTGGGGTGTGCCGGAAGCGAGGTGCGCGAATCAAAAGAAAGGATATGGGCTGCTTTTAAAAACACCGGTCTGCCAATGCCCGTATCGAGGATAACCGTAAATCTTTCCCCCGCGGATATGCATAAAGAGGGAACATCCTATGACCTTCCGATAGCAATAGGCATTCTTGAAAGCGCCGAGATCATTCCCGCAGGGAATTCCGGCAATATACTCTTTCTGGGCGAACTTGGATTAAACGGTGAGATACGTACTGTAAGGGGAGTGCTCCCAATCGTCACCGAAGCGGCAAAAAAGGGGATAAAAGAATGCATCATACCATCCGGAAACGCTGCGGAGGGGGCTATAGTTCCCGGCATCATCGTAAGGGGTGCCGAATCCCTTACACAGGTACTGGAATACCTTAGATCACCTTCGGAGGAAAAGCTTCCGAGGGAGCCTGCATGCTCCTTTGAAAACGACCTTTCCGAAGGTTCATCCACCGGATATGAAGAAGACTTTGCCGATGTAAACGGTCAGGATGCCGCCAAAAGAGCGGCCGTGATATCAGCGGCCGGATTTCACAGCCTTTTGATGACAGGTCCCCCTGGAGTGGGTAAATCACTTATCGCAAAGAGGATCCCCTCCATTATGCCCCCTCTTTCCCGGGAGGAGAGTCTGGAGGTAACAGCCATATACAGCGTGGCAGGAAAGCTTCCTCCCGGCAGTACTCTTATCAGAAAGCGAGGCTTTGAAAGCCCGCATCATACCATCACGCTTCCCGCTCTTACGGGAGGAGGGTCGAATCCCCGTCCCGGGGCTATATCCCTTGCGCACCGTTCTGTGCTCTTTTTGGATGAGCTGACGGAGTTTGACCGAAAAGCCATCGACAGCTTAAGACAGCCTCTCGAGGACCATGAGGTACATATCTCAAGGTCAAGATACAGTATCAGCTACCCGGCTGATTTTCTGCTGGTATGTGCCATGAATCCCTGTCCCTGCGGTTATTATCCCGACAGGAACAGATGCAGATGCACCGAGAATACCATACGAAAATATCTCGGCAAAGTGTCGGGACCGATCCTTGACAGGATAGATCTCTGCGTGCAGATGAGCCCGGTATCAGTCAAGGATATTTCCGCCGGGAAAAAGGGGATCACAAGCGCAGAGATGCGCAGCAGGGTCATCCTTGCCAGAATAGCACAAAAAAAGCGATATGAAGGAACTTCATACCGCTTTAATTCCGAAGTTAATGGATCCGATCTGGAAAAATACTGCCCTCTTGATGAGAAAGAAAAATCATTTCTCGGTGAGATGTCTGACCGGCTCGGCCTGAGTGTCCGCTCGTATCACCGCATCATCCGGGTGGCAAGGACCATAGCCGATATAGAGGGAAGTGACCGCATCTGCCACGGGCATATCCTCGAAGCAGCCTCATACAGACCGAACGACGAATATTGGAAGACGTAAACTTATTATTTAAAGCTTCATCTCCATTGCGTCGGGATCCTGCGCGAAGTTGACCGCCTGTTCCCTGTCGATCTTTCCGTCAAAGTAGAGCTGCTGAATAGCCTCATCCATCGTGATCATGCCCATCTTCCTGTTTGTCTGCATAACTGATGCAAGCTGATGCGACTTACCTTCGCGGATCAGGTTTCTTACAGCGTGGTTAGCGTGCATTACCTCAAAGGCTGCCACACGGCCTTTACCGTCGGCAGTAGGGATAAGCTGCTGAGATACAACCGCCTCGAGAACGTTTGCAAGCTGTACTCTTATCTGCTGCTGCTGATGAGGCGGGAATACGTCAATGACACGGTCCACGGTGCTGGCTGCACCTATGGTGTGCAGGGTTGAAAGCACAAGGTGACCTGTCTCGGCTGCGGTGATCGCAACGCTTATGGTCTCAAAGTCTCTCATCTCTCCGACAAGTATAACATCCGGGTCCTCACGGAGAGCCGCACGAAGCGCATTTGCATAGCTGTTGGAGTCAAGACCGATCTCTCTCTGGTTTACCATCGACATCTTATGCTGATGCAGGTACTCGATGGGATCCTCAAGGGTGATAACGTGCGCATCACGGAAATTGTTGATCTTGTCTATTATGGCTGCCAGAGTGGTTGATTTACCGCTTCCTGTAGGGCCGGTAACAAGAACAAGTCCCCTCTTTCTCTGATAAAGATCCACAACAGAAACGGGAAGTCCCAGCTGCTCCGGCGAAGGAACCTGCGTTCCTACAAGACGGAACGCGGCACTGGCGGATCCTCTCTGCTTATAAAGGTTCACACGATAGCGGCCAACCATTGGGATCGAGAATGACATATCATACTCTCCTCTCTCCTCGAACTTGGCTCTCTGCGCATCCGTTGTGATATTGAGAATAACGTCAAGCGTATCGGCGGGCATCATCCTCTGGTATTCATCCATAGTGATAAGATTGCCGTTAACACGCATCTTGGGCGGAATACCTACGGTGATATGTACATCGCTGGCTCCTGCCTCTTTTGCCTTCTTTAATACTTCCTCTATGTCAAGCATCGTCAATTACCCCCGGTAACATTTTTTAGTGTGTCGGTATCCATAATATAACGGTTATCAAGTGTTTTCATGATATCCATAACATAAATATCACTGTTGATCGCAAGAGAAAGATCAAGGATCGAATTATCCTTGAAGCACAGTACCATGGGCTGAAGGATATTGAATGTATTCTCCGAAAGAACAAGTGCCTTTTCTCCGGTGCTCAGTTCAACGCTCACTCCGGGGAACAGTATATTAACGCATCCTATCAGTGCGTCAACAACACCTTTATCATAAATCTCCGGATGGTCTATAAATTCCTTTATGGCCTTGACCTCTGATTCACTCTCACCGGAGAGGTTCATAGCAGTCTTTTCGTCATAGACATTTGCAACCAGAAGCACCTTTGCCCCAAGTACCATCTTGTCCATATCAATAGGCATCGGTCTGCCGGCTTCGGTCTCCATCTGAACCCTCATGGCTTGGCTGCACATTCTCTTTATCGCTGTGCCGTTGGTGGCAAAAGCATCCTCGAGAATATCATAATGACGCATGGTCTCGGAAAAGAGTTCCTGTCTCTTTTCTTCATCTCCGCTTGCTCCGTACATCTCTTCGTTCTTGGACTTAAGCCTTCCGATGTCATGGACCAGCGCTGCAAACAGAAGCTTTTGCTGATCGTCAAGCGGCATATTGAGCGCGTGGGATACCATGGCGCAAAGGATGGCCACATTAAGTGAATGCCTGGCCACAAAATCATCACGGCTTCGGAGATTCTGATAAAAATTGATCTTATTTTCTATATGCCCGTAGCTCCTGATGATCTGCGCGGCAATATTCATGGAATTCTTTGTTTTTCTCTGAGATAAGATGAGTCCCAGTTCATCCTGAATGGATGCAACCATCATTGTCTGGAAGCGCTCGAATTCTCTGTCTTCCTCCGACATGGGCGGAAGCGGTTCGGCGGGTTCGAGAATGTATATTCCCAGTAATCCGAAGTTCTTAACACTCTCTATCGCTGCACTTGACAGCTGTGAATCACGGTCAAACAGAAGGACTCCCGTCTTGGAATAAATCGGTCTGGCAAGCCTCATGCCCACCTTCAGGTTTTCCATTTTTACGAATTTCATTTTCTATCTCCGATTGGCATTCTGTTTATTTTGAAACCGCAAAAAAACGCCTACCCAAAAATTATAACCTAAATAAATGCATAAAATCAATAGATTTTCCGACAAAGTGCACTAAAGATTCATCTTTTTATCTATGATCATATCGGACATTACATAATTTGCCAGATCCTGCCCCGCGCGGCTGAGAAAGAGTCTGTTATCCGATGATACCAGCAGGCCTTCCCCAACATGTTTGCAGATGATGTTTCCATACACATCCTCAACCTTTTTTCCAAATCTTCTCTTAAATTCTCCCGTATCGATGCCCTTTGTCATTCTGAGTCCGAGAAACATAAATTCCTCGATCAGATCACTTTCCGTCAGGTTCTCTTTTTCCGAGAGAGGACCAAAGAACCTATCTTCGGATGTGGCAAAGCCTTCAGGTATATTTCCCGCACCTTTGACCTCAGCCCCGGGAGTCCAATAGTTTATATATTCGTCAAGAGATCTCGTGTCGGCAAATCGTATCCCCCTCAGATATGATGCGGCTCCTATACCGAATCCAAGATATTCTCTTCCCGTCCAGTAGCCGGTATTATGCAAGCACTCATACCCGGGCAGGGAAAGATTTGACAGTTCATACTGCCTGTATCCGGCCTTTTCAAACCTATCAATGATCTCCCAGTGTATCTTTCTTTCCTCATCTTCGTCCGGAAGATCGAGCTGTCCGGCATCATAAAGCTGTTTAAACACCGTGCCCTCTTCGATCATAAGGCTGTAGAGCGATATATGCTTGGGACGGTGCGCAAGACTCAGTATTTGATCTGCGGTCCTTATCATATCCGCCGTTTTCTGACCCGGAATACCTGTGATGAGATCCAGATTGGTGTTCTCAAATCCCGCTGCAGCCGAAGCTTCCCAAACCTTGACAAAATCGAAATAATCGTGAATCCTGCCGAGCCTTTTGAGTTCCTGATCATCCGTACTCTGAAGCCCGATACTGATCCTGTTAAAACCGGCTCTTCTGATGGCCGCAAGCTTATTCTCATCTGCGGTTCCTGGATTACACTCAATTGTGATCTCCGCGTCCTTTCCGACGTTGAACCTCTCCTTTATAAGCTCCAGAATATCGGCCAGATCTTCCGCATCAAGCAATGTCGGAGTTCCTCCTCCGAAAAAAACAGAAGGTATGACCGGCATTTTTCCTGCCGGCCATACCTCTTTGTATGATCTCATTATTATTTCGTTTTTAAGCGCCAAAACATAATTCCGGCGGACCGATGCATCCGCAGGTGCGGAAAGGAAATCGCAATACAGGCACTTTCTTACGCAGAAAGGAATATGTATATATATTTCCATTTCATTATCATACGCTGCCTGCATACTTAATGCGATAAATCCTCCTTAAACAATCGTTGATCCGTTCCTCGGAGATCACTCCCTGACCAACCGCCTCAAGTATAGCGTTGTAAGCTTCCTCGAAATTGTCCGGGTTCTGAACCATATCACAGCCGGCTTTGAGTGCCAGCACAGCGGCCTCACCCGCGCCGTAATAATCCTTTACCGCAGCATCGCTCAGGTTACCCGAGATTATCACTCCTTTAAACCCGAATTCATCCCTCAGCAGATTGGTGACGATCGCATCCGAAAGCGATGCGGGGCAGGAATCGTCAAATGCAGTGACAACAGCGTTGCTCACCATGATCATTTTAACGCCGCCTTCGATGGCTGCGATATAAACAGGGAACTCACCGCTTCTGAATTCCATTTCTGTCCTGTCTGTGATCGCACGCCCCTTTGCGGGATCGGTGGTCACGCTTCCGAGGCCGGGGAAGTACTTGATGCAGGCACTCACTCCGCCGTCTTCGAGACCGGATACCATTGAATTGACGTATCCGGATACCATATAGGGATCTGCGCCGTAAGAATATTTATCGATCACATTTCCCTCTTCGAGAGTGATATCAGCTACCGGAGCGAGATTGACATTGATACCTATCTCACCCAGAGCTTCCGCTATTGCTTTTCCGTTATTATACGCATTGATGACCTCTCCGGTTGCAGATGTTTCCGCAGGAGCGGAAACCGCATCATAGAAGCCGTCTCTGGCAAGTATGCTGCCGGCGCCTCCTTCATCGGGAAAGGCTATAAATGTAGGTGTCTGAACCATTTCGAGCGTTCCGGCGATCATATCCCTAAACTGATCATGTGCCGTAACATTTTCGGGAGAATAGACAATGCCTCCCACTTTATACTTTTCCAGGGCAGCTCTTGTTCCGTCCCCTGCAAGAGTGGCTCTGTTCACCCCGGTAAGTGCCTCGGGAGAAGTCATGATGATACCGGCTACTTTATCCTCTATAGACATTCCGCTTATTATACCGTCGATATACTCTTCGAGGGGGTCAGCCTCCGGCTCTTCCGTCACTTCCGTATCTTCAATTATCTGATCTTCTTCTATCTCGGGAGGTGCGATCTCTTCTTCTTCGCCGATGATCGCCTCTATCTGCTCCTCTATCTGTTCATCCGGCTGTGTTTCCACCACCTCGGATACGGGCTGTTCCTTCACGGGCTTGGCAAATTTCGAGGAGACATATCTGAAGATGAAATATCCTCCGCCCAGAACCAAAGCAAGGAAAAGAAATACCGCCACGTAAGAAATGACCTGGTTCCTGATGCGTCTCTTATGTCTGGCTTCACGGCGTGCATCATTCTCTTTTGCTTTTTCGTTTTCTTCCGTGCGTTCTTTGTGAGATTTGATAGCGGACTTCTGTGCTTTGGCAAGCTCCTCTTTGGCTGATGCTATAGAGGAATTCCTTGTATTATCAGGCTTTTCCTTTTCCTCTTCCTCTTCGCCATCACCGCTTTCCTGTGAAGCGGATCCCTCTTCTGCAGCGGATTCTTTATCTGATTCTTCATCCGATTCATCCTCTGCCGTATCGTTTGCCGGCATCTCATGATCATAAGATGACTCAGTCTCTTCCGGGCTTTCGGATTCCGCGATCTCGGCTTCCGAGCCTTCAGCTTCCGCGTTTTCAGCCCCGGGTGCCTCAGCCTCCGGGCCTTCGGCTTCGTCCGTCATCTGTTCGGAATCTTCGATCTTATTCTCTGCCGCTTCAGTATTAACATTTTCGTTTGTTCTGTTTTTTCTTTTCTTTTTAGACATATCAACAAATCCTTAATATCCCTGTTTAACCGCTGATATTACAGGCAGGTTTCGACAAAGATATTATATATTGCTCTGATGGCTTCCTCAAAATCACTGTTTGTAACACCGATGATTATGTTTATTTCGGATGAACCCTGATCGATCATTCTTACGTTTATATGTGAATGAGCAAGTGCGGAAAAAATGCGCGCTGCGGTTCCTCTTGCGGATTTCATTCCACGGCCCACTACAGCGATCAGCGCAAGGTCTGCCTCTATATCGATCTTGTCGGGCTTAGCCATTCTCTGGATAGCGGAGATAACCTTCTGCTCCTTATCCATGAACTCATCCTGATGAACAAACACCGTCATCGTATCTATTCCCGAAGGAAGATGTTCAAAGGAAATATTATTCTCCTCAAAAGCCTGAAGGACCTTACGTCCGAACCCTATCTCGGAGTTCATCATATCCTTCTCGATATTTACCGAGCAGAAGCCCTTCTTTCCCGCAATACCGGTGATGGTATATTTTGATTTCTGTGCAGTGCTTCCAACAATCCATGTGCCGCTGTCGGAAGGAGCGTTGGTGTTCCTGATATTGATGGGAATGCCTTCAACCCTCACAGGGAAGATCGCATCTTCATGCAATACAGAAAATCCCATATACGCAAGCTCTCTGAGCTCCAGATATGTGATCGTATCGATCTTCTGAGGATTCTCGATGATCCTGGGATCCGTTACAAGGATGCCGGATACATCGGTCCAGTTCTCGTATACATCCGCATGGATGGCCTTTGCCACTATCGATCCCGTGATATCGGAACCGCCGCGGGAAAACGTCTTTACCTTTCCGTCGGGGAGGCTTCCGTAAAATCCCGGCACAACGGCGTTTTCCATATTTTCAAGTCTCTTTGAAAGGATCTTATTTGTCTTGTCCGCATCAAATGTGCCGTCCTCGTCAAAGAATATCACTTCCGCCGCGTCTATGAATTCAAAGCCGAGATAGTTTGCCATCACATGGCCGTTTAAATACTCTCCTCTGGAAGCAGCATAATCTTTTCCTGCTTTTTCCTTGAAGTTCTTTTCGATCGTCTTGAACTCATCATCGAGGGAAAGGTCCAGCTTTAAGCCCTTGATTATCTCGTCATATCTGCTTCTGATATCGGTAAGGACCTTTGAAAAGTCCTGTCCCTTTTCCGCAAGGTCGTAACACTCATAGAGCATATCCGTAACCTTGGTATCCTCTTTAAACCTCTTTCCCGGAGCGGAAGGAACCACGAATCTTCTCTCCTTCTCAGCTCTTATGATGCTTCCGACTTTTTCAAACTGCTCGGCGCTTGCAAGTGAGCTTCCGCCGAATTTAACCACCTTAGCCATTAAAGTATGCTCCTGATATATTTCTTTTCCGATCTGATCTGTTATGATCTGTATCCCGTGACCGGTCTGCGGGAATATTACTGATACACGCGCACTCTTGAAAGCACCGCGTCTCCCAGTTTTGAAGCTGCCTCTTCGTACTGTTTCTCGGTGATCACAGGGGTGATGTATGCAGCCTGTCCCGAAACATCAGCTTTGATAAATTCTCCTCCGGGTATCACCTTTTCAAGTGCTGAAACCGCTTCTTCTTTTATTCTGATGTAGAAGCTGTGAGACGCCTCGCTGAAAGGTACGAGCCCCGCCTCTTTATTCTCCCAATAGCAGGGTACATTCTTTCCGACATGTCTTGCGCCATCGATAACATCGGCGCATACCGCACTGGCGGTGGGGAGCTTACCTGCTCCCTTGCCGTAATACATAGTGTTACCCACCATATTCCCGGTAACGAATATCGCATTGAACACATCATTTACCATAGCAAGAGGATGATCCTTGCAGATCATGAACGGTGCCACGTAAGTGAGGGGCTTTCCGTCCTCGGTAACCCTGCTGACACCCAGAAGTTTGATGGTCTTACCTGCGCCTGAGGCAAAAACAAAATCCTCCGCAGTGATCCCTGTGATCCCTTCGGTATAAATCTTATCGGAGTCGACAGTCTCGCCAAGCATTAAGGATGAAAGGATGGCGATCTTGCGGGCTGCATCATGTCCTTCAATATCCGCGGAGGGATCCCTTTCGGCATAACCGAGGGCCTGAGCTTCCTTAAGCACATCGCCGAATGCAGCCTTATCCTGCTCCATTTTGGTAAGAATGTAATTGGTGGTACCGTTTAATATACCGATGATGCTCTCTATCTTTTCGGCAGCGAGGGCATCCATTATGGGACGGATAATGGGAATTCCGCCGCCGACACTGGCTTCAAACAGATAGCTGCAATTATTTTTTTTAGCTATTTCAAGAAGCTCAGGGCCGTGCTTTGCCACAAGCTCTTTGTTGGAGGTGCAGACAGTCTTTCCTTTTTCAAGGCACTGCTTTGTAAACTGATAAGCAGCTCCAACGCCGCCCATGGTCTCGCAAACAACCTGAACGTCATCATCCTCAAGGATGGTATTAAAATCATGTACAAGATATTTTTCATAAGGATCCCCGGGGAAATCACGAAGATCAAGGATGTATTTCATCCTTACCTCGGTGCCGGATTTCTTGCACACCACCTCGTTATTATCTTCAATTACCTGCACAACACCGCTTCCTACAGTGCCGTAGCCAAGTACCGCAACATTAACCATATATCTGTCCTCTCATGGGCGATCTTAAAACGCCTGTTGCCACGGGCATAGCCGTATTACATGTCACTAAACAATAATTTTACCACAATCCTTTATTTGCGCGCAACCCTTAGCGCTCCTCACGGAAGTAAGGCAGACCGAGTGAAGCCGGCGGCTGATCCTCCCTCTTGTTTCTCATGCTGGTGATAACGAGCACTATGAGGGTAACAACATAAGGGATCATCTTGTAGAGCTGCTGAAGTTCCATATGTTCCATTCCGGTCGGAATGTAAAGGTATACTATGTAGAGCCCGCCGAAAAGTATGGATGCAAATATAGCAATATCCGGCTTCCAGATAGTAAAGATAACCAGCGCTATCGCGAGCCATCCTCTGTCTCCGAAGGCATCATTGGACCATACTCCGCAGGCGTAGTCCATAACATAATAGAGTCCGCCAAGGCCGGCGATCATACACCCGATACAAGTTGCACCGTATTTAAACATTGTGACATTTATTCCCGCAGAATCCGCAGTGGCAGGATTCTCTCCCACAGCGCGAAGGTGAAGCCCTGTCCTTGTCTTCTTAAGCACTATGGCCGCAAACACAGCGATCAGTATCGCAAGATATGCCAGGAAACCATAGGAAAGAAAGATGCTTCCGAACCATCCGAGCTTATCGGCAAAAGGAAGGCTGGCGGAAAAGTATTTACTAGTAATCGACAGAGCGATGGAGGGAACGTCTGCTCCAGAGATCTTTATGAGAGAGCCTCCGAAAAAGTTTCCGAATCCCACACCAAAGGTGGTCATGGCAAGACCGGTAACGTTCTGATTTGCTCTAAGCGTTACGGTAAGGAAACAGTAAAGCAGCCCCATCAGCAGCGAACCGAGCAGGCAGCACAGCATCGGGATCGTGATCGCAAGGAATCCGTTGGGCTGAGCCCCGCTTTTTGAAAGACCCTGCTCGTAGAAGAACGCTCCTATAACTCCGCTTATGGCTCCGACACACATTACGCCGGGAATACCGAGGTTAAGGTTACCGGATTTCTCTGTAAGTATCTCTCCCGTGCTTCCGTAAAGGAGCGGAATTCCCTGTACAACAGCCTTGGGAATGAGTAAAGCAAGATTGATCATTTCTTATGCCCTCCTCTCCTGAATGTGATCTTGTATCTGATAAAGAACTCACATCCGATGATAAAGAAAAGAATGATCCCGGTAAGGATATCCGAGAAGGACTGGTTAAGACTGAAATTGGTCGCAACCTCGCCCGCGCCTCTTGATAAGAATACGATCAAAAGACTGGCAAATATCATTATGATCGGATTAAACTTAGCGAGCCATGAAACCATAACAGCGGTGAATCCCTGGCCCCCGGCCATGGTGGTGGTAAGTGTGTGATTGATGCCTCCGACAAGAAGGAGCCCCACGATACCGCATATCGCGCCGGATAAAAATACTGTCCTTATTATGACCTTTTCAACTTTAATGCCGACATATCTGGCAGTATTAACGCTTTCTCCCACAACGGCTATCTCGTAACCGTGCTTGCTGAAAGCAAGGTATATGAACATCGCTGCGGTAATGAGAGCTGCAACGATTATGGTGAGCAGGTATTTGGACCCGATAAACTCTCCGCCTATATTTGGAAGCCATCCGGCATTGGTGTTCTGGTTGATGATACCGATCTTTCCTGATCCCTTCGGCATCTCCCACAGCACGGTAAAGAATGCCACAAGCTGGGTGGCGATGTAGTTCATCATAAGAGTCGAAAGTGTCTCGTTGGTGTTCCATTTTGCCTTGAACAGCGCAGGGATCACGCTCCATATTCCGCCGGCGAGAATAGCTGCCAGTGTCATAAGAGCAATGAGTATGGGATTGGGGATCTTATCTCCAAGCTTTAGCATAACTGCCGCAGCGGCAAGCCCTCCCATAAGCACCTGTCCCTCTCCGCCTATGTTCCAGAAGCGCATCTTGAAGGCGGGAGTAAGTGCAAGTGAGATAAGCAGCAGTATGGAAACATTCTGGAATGTTACCCATGTCTTTCTGGCGGTTCCGAAGGCGCCAACGCCCATCGTTCCGTATACACTGATAGGATTCTGACCCGTAACCACCATGGTGATTATCGCGCATAGAACAAGTGCTGCGACAATGGCTGCGATTCTGATAAGAACAGCCTTTTTATAGCTCATTGAATCTCTCTTGACAATGTGAAGAAGAGGCTCATGTTTTTTAGTTTTCATCATTTGCTTCCTCCGACTCTTGTCATCATAAGACCGATCTGAGCACGGTCTGCCGTTCTTCCGTCAACGATCCCGCTGACTTTTCCTCCGCAGAGAACCAGGATCCTGTCGGACAGTTCCATAAGCACGTCCAGATCCTCTCCTACGAAGATGACCGCCACCCCGGCCTCTTTCTGTTTATTTATAAGATCATATATCGTGTAAGAAGAGTTGATATCAAGGCCCCTTACCGCATAAGCCGTGAGCAGTACCTTGGGAGCCGAAGCGATCTCACGTCCCACAAGCACCTTCTGTACATTTCCGCCGGAAAGCCTTCTTACAGGGGTGGATATTCCGGGTGTGACCACGTCAAGCTCTTCCACCACATTTTTGGCAAGCTCGTAGGGAGCTTTCCTGTCGGTGAACGGGCTTGATCCGTTTTCGAAGGACCTGAGCATCATGTTCTCGGCCAGATCCATATTTCCCACAAGGCCCATACCAAGTCTGTCTTCCGGTACGAAAGAGAGTGAAACACCCATGTCGCGGATCTTCTTGGGATCTTTACCGATAAGCTGCTCGTAGGATCCGTCATCCTCGACATATTCGATGGATCCCATCTCTACGGGCTGAAGACCGGCGATCGCCTCGAGAAGCTCCTTCTGGCCGCATCCCGATATTCCCGCTATTCCGAGAATCTCACCGCTTCTTGCGGTAAAGTTGATATTATCGAGCTTAAGGACCCCGTCCTCGCTTCTGACTGTCAGATCACGCACCCTGATCCTGTCTTTGGGGTTCACCGGATCGGGTCTCTTGATATTGAGTGAGACTTTACGTCCAACCATCATGTTGGTCATCTCTTCCGCGTTGGTCTCTTTGGTGATCATATCACCGATGTATTCACCCTTTCTGAGCACCGCCACACGGTCCGAAAGGCTTTCGACCTCATGCATCTTGTGAGTGATGATAACGATGGCTTTGTTGTCTTCCTTCATTTTGCGAAGCACCGCAAAGAGCTTTTCTGTCTCCTGAGGGGTAAGCACTGCGGTGGGCTCATCAAGGATAAGTATCTCGGCGCCTCTGTAGAGCACTTTTACTATCTCCACCGTCTGCTTCTGTGAGACGGACATGTCGTAGATCTTCTGCGCGGGATCCACTTCAAATCCGTATTTATCACATATCTCCCTGATCTTCTTTGTGGCATTTTTGATATCCAGCTTTCCGTCAAGGCCAAGCACGATATTCTCGGCAGCGGTAAGCACATCAACCAGCTTGAAATGCTGATGTACCATACCTATCCCGAGATCGAACGCATCCCTGGGAGATGCGATGGTAACGGGATTTCCATCCACAAAGATCTCGCCTTCATCGGGATAATAAATACCCGAAAGCATATTCATAAGAGTGGTCTTTCCGCTTCCGTTCTCTCCCAGAAGTGAAAGGATCTCTCCCCTGAATATATCCATATTGACATGTGAATTGGCGGCCACAGGGCCGAAGTGTTTGGAAATGTTTTGAAGCTTTACGGCAGGAATACGATCACTCATTGAAAACCTCGCTTCGTGATTAAAGTTAATTAAAGAATACTTTTCTTAAAACGACTTTACAGATATCGCGCGAATGCGTAATATCTGTAAAATAATCTTAAATGTAACAGGCAGGTCCGGCTATAAAAGCCGAGCCTGTCTGTGTAGTATATGCTGTACTGATTAGAATGCAGTATCAAGAAGGGTGATTCCGTCGATCTGGATATCGAAGAAAGGAGCACTTCTGAATCCCTCTCCGGACTCGTCAAAGTAGGTATCGCCATAGTCGCCCTGAACGATAACTTCGTGATCGCCTTCGTAAGCGGCATCGGTATCTACATCAGCCATGTAAGACTCAATAGCCTTGCCTTCAACGGTGAAGGTTGCTGTATCGAATACATGAATCTCGCCTCTCATGAGCTTAGCTGCTGCTTCATCGATAGCATCCTGAGTTCCCTCTGCTGCTGCTCCGCCGAGATCGGTAAGTGCTACAGAACCGTTGTTGAGAGTTCCGCACCAGTCGGTGTCGATAGCCTCGCCGTTAGCGATCGCATTGAGGCAGTACTCGAAGTAAGGCTCCCAGTTGATCCTGGAAGAAACGATGAAGGTGTTGGGGCAAGCTGCTCCGGTGCTTCCGTTGTAAGATACATCAGGAACTCCTGCTGTCTCGCAAGCGGTAGGTGCGCCCATTGAATCGGCATGCTGAGAGATAAGTACGCAGCCGTCATCGATAAGAGTCTGTGCAGCGGTCTTCTCTGCAGTCTCGTCATACCATGAACCGGTGAAGGTTACTTCCATGGTAACGGTAGGGCATACGCTCTTAGCTCCGAGATAGAATGAAGTGTATCCGGAGATAACCTCTGCGTAAGTGAATGCTCCAACGTAACCCATCTTGGTCTGATCTGCTGTGATGGTTCCTGCTTCGATCATCTCGTTGAGCTTCATGCCTGCAGCAATACCTGCAAGATAACGGCCATCGTAGATGCATGCGAATGCATTGTGGAAGTTAGCAAGGTTCTCGGTGTGAGCCTTGGTACCGGTAGCGTGTGAGAACTGGATCTCAGGGAACTCCTTGGCTGCCTCGATCATGAAATCCTCATGTCCGAAGCTGTCTGCGAATACGAAATCGCATCCGGAGTCAACAAGGTCAACTGCTGCATCGTAGCACTCCTGACCTTCGGGAATGTTTGTCTTGATGATGCACTCAACGCCAAGTCTGTCACATGCTTCCTTAGCAGCGTTGATGAAGTTGAGGTCGTAGGTAGAGTTCTCGTCGTGAAGGCAGATGAATCCGGCCTTAAGTCCAAGGTCTCCTGCGGGCTCTGTGGTCGCTTCCGTTGTGTCGGCAGCGTCTGTAACTTCGGTGGTATCCTCGGTTACGGTTGTTTCAGTCTTTTCGGTAGTAGTACCGGTGCTTCCGTTATCACCTGAACAAGCTGCAAGTGAGAACGCCATGACTCCTGCAAGAGCCAGTGAAGCAAGCTTTGAAAACTTTTTCATAATATTTCTCCTCAAAATCGCCCATAGTAGGGCACTATTTGTTACATCAAATAGAATAGCAAAATGACCTCCGATTTACAATGTCAAATTTATCATTTTTTAACAAATTATATTGGGATTTTTTGTATATAAAAGCAAAAAGCCTTCGAATTGGTTTGACAATAAAGCATTAGTTCAAGACATACCCTCCATCTATATAGCAATCCTCTCTTTATCACGAAATAACGGCTAAACTACGCTATTTTCCGGTTTAATTATTTACGTCAAGTGTAAGCATCAGATCTTCCCCGTTATAATCCGACCGGTATATATCACCGTCTTCGTAGCAGTTGATGTAGTATATGGACTTGTTTTCTTCATCTATGGCAAATGCTTCACACGGAAATTCTGTAAGCTTTTTAACATTACTTCCGTCCGGATTCATTCTGTATATACGATGGTCGGCAGAGTCTTTATAAATAATATAAT
>JAEEGL012507844.1_pt1 | contig 21179 bp, 14 predicted proteins | sample 9134231 | NCBI WGS metagenome assembly JAEEGL01 (sample SAMN16246548, study PRJNA631951) | gut metagenome | biome: gut microbiome; feature: rumen; material: fiber-attached | host: Bos | place: Iran: Karaj | collected 2018-10 | reverse complement strand
TCAATATCATAATTTTTAGAGAAGTGAAGACCAATTTTATGACCTAAAGCTCTGCAAATCTTATCACAAAAGTTAAACATCTTTTCTTTAAAGTTATTAAATGTTTCTTGTATTTCAGTAACTTTATCTTCTAACTTTTTAATAATAGATTCCTTTTCCTTGATGATTGTTTTTTGTTTAGATATTGTTTGTTGTTGTTCATAAATTCTAGTATCTCGTTCTTTAATAGCACGACCATCTTTTAATTTATTATTCTCACTTTGAAGATGTCCTACTTTAGTAGCAAGTTCATCAATCAATACATCTTTTTGTTTAATAACATTCTTATTATTAGAGTTTTGTTTTTGAATCTTTTTAGAATAATCAATCAAATTGTTGATATCTTCATCTTTATAACCAATTACTTTCCTTTTTACAGGATTTAATACTTCTTTTGAATCTATTTCAGAAATTTCTTTTGCAGTTTCTATTTCAATTTCGTTCAATCTTTTATTTCTTTCAAACTCAATTTTCATTTCTTCAATTTGTTCATTTAAATCTTCAATTTCTTTTTTAGCTTTGGTTATATGATGTTTATTATCTCCAATGTTGCCTCTGAATAACTTGTATCCTTTTTCAGTAATATATTTATTGTAATCATCTTGTATTTTTGCATAAGATACTTTACCACCTAATGCTTTCCAAAATTGATCACAGTTTAAAAATTTTCCTTTTTCAATTTTTAAAATATTTTTACCATTCTCATCTTTCTTTTGGACAGGGTACATTTTTTTATTTCCTTTTTTATCTATACCTTCTCGATAAATTATATTTCCGTTTGAATCTGTTTCAAAAACTTTTCTTCTAACTTCATCTACGATTGGCATAAAATAAAAGTGCATGTGTGGAGTATCTTCATCATAGTGAACTTCTGCATAAACAATATTGTCTTTACCAACAAGTTCTTCTAAAAAGTCATAACTATCTTTGAAAAATTCTTTAACTTTTTCTGGAATATCATCATCACTTTTTATATCAGGAACATAAATTGGTTTGCCTTTATTATCTCCAACTTGTTGAATCCTATCACTTGCTTTAAACTTCATTCCCAAACTTTGAAAAAATTCTTTTCCACTTGTAATGATAGCACCATTTAATAAATTGGTATTCTTGCCATCATTATAATATATTTTATTTTCTTTTAATTTAGAATAGACTTGCTCTTGCAAAGTTGGTTTAGTAAGTGGTACAAAACTATAATTAAATTCAGTTCTATCTTTATCATAATTACCTGTACCTTTTCTTTGAGTAAGCTCTACACCAAGTCCACCTAAATCTTTCGCTTTATATTTGCTTTCAAATCTCAAAACTTGATTTCCATCGTACATTTTTACACCTCCTTGCTGTACTTTTTTAGTAGAAAGGTCATTTATTGACCTATCTCACTAGGGCATAGCCCACCGTGAGTTTAGGGAGTTCCCTAAAAACCCCTTTGCTTGTTTATTCGCAAATGCCTAAGCAGTAGCAAAGGCAAATACTTATAAACAAGATTAAATAATAACTATCTACTAGATACTTATTATTTAATGAATTACTAAAACGATTTAAAAATCATTTTAATAATTGTAAAAATATTCACTATCGCCACTTTCATTTTTCTTACGAAAAACAAAACGTGCCTCGTTCATTTTTTACTAACTTTTTAGAAAAAAGTTGTCAAAAACTTTGAAGATTATTTCAAATCTTCAAAGTCAGGTTCTTCATATTTTGCATAATATAATCTATCAGGACCAGTTCTTTTTGATTCAATATGAAGACCTTCTTTTTCTAAATTATCTAAATTTTGATTTAATAATTTTCCAAATACTGATGGTAAGATTGGTAGTTTTAATTCGCCAACAATATCAGATGATTTGAAAGAAAATTCTTTTTGCTTAATCGCATAATTTAGAAAAATTATAAGGTTAAGATTTAAATCACTACTATCAGTTTCTGATACTTCAAATGTTAAATCTTTATTTCTTTTTAGAACTAAATCAATACTTTCATAATCTCTACTTTCATAACTTAATAGTATTTTATCTTTAAGATTTTGATCTCTTTTTAAAGTGATAATTCCATCAACTGAGCCATCAATAGCAGTAGAGCCAAGTGATTTATTATTCTTATTTAAGTGATGAATTAATAAAATTGTAAAGTTATATCTTTTACATAATTCTCTAAATTTAGGAATAACATATTGTCCCATATCTTGATAATTATTTAAGTCATAACCATTGTTTAAATCAATTCCACTAAACATATCTATGATTACAAATTTACCTTTAAGGTCATTTGCAAACTCTTGAAACTCTAGTTGTAAATCCATTAAATTTAATTTTCTTTCATTAATTTCCTGTTCTTTTAATCTAAAATTATCATCAGTAAATTCAAGTTTCATCTTGTCAATTCTATCTAAAATTTGTGAAAAATTCATTTCTGTGCTAATATATAAGATAGGAGAAGGACTTATTCTAAATCCTAAAAAGTTTGTTCCTGTTGCTACGCTATTAGCAAGTTGTAGTGCGAGTAACGACTTGCCAACTTTTGGTCTAGCAACAAGACAATATAACCCATTAGATTTCATAAAGCTCTCAACTATGAAATCTTTTTTAATGTTTTCTTTTCTCATTTCACTTATTGTTTTCATTTTGCACCTCCTTTCTGGCATTAAAAAAACTTGTATCATCTACAAGCAATCCCTAAAAATAGCAATATTATCCCTGGAACTTTATTTTAAATCCTGTTCCTTAGGATTAGTCTTGATTTAGCCAAATGGCTAGGTACTAATATAAATCTACGAACACTTACTGTACCTTTATTTACTAACGATTATTATTCTTATAACATCTTTTTTAGTAAATATGATATTCATATAATCCATTGTCATATTCTTTAAATACTAGATATTTAAATTTTTCTAATATCTTTAAATTATTTTTAAATCCAACATTAGTTATATGAATTTTATTTTGGATATCTCCAATATTGATATGAGCTACAAGCTTATCAAATGCTTCTGAGTAAAGATAAGCATAAATTTCTTTACCTTCTGGCTTGATATTTTTGTCTTTCCATATCTTGTGATTTGATAAATCTAGATGCTTAATGCTTGTCATACATAATTTTTCCTCCTTTCTATTTGGAAATTAAGTTTCCATAATTACATATTACACTATAAATTTTATTTTGTCAACTGGGTTTCCAAAAAAATCTTTACTTATTTAGAAACTTAGTATATAATTAAGTTATCAGTGGAGATGATAGGATGTTAAAGAAGGATAAATCTGAAGAAACACTTGCAGAATTAATTAGAAATGCAAGAAAAGAAAAAGGACTATCTGCAAGAAAATTAGCAAATCTTCTTAATTTAAGTCATACAGAAATTAATAATATTGAAAGTGGCTATAGAGTTAAACCATCTATTATTGTTTTAAAAGGAATAGAACAATATTTAGGTATTCCATTTAGTAAAACCGCTAAATTAGCAGGTTATTCAAAAGAAACAATTAAATATGGTGAAGAAGAAATTATTGTTAGTTATGAAATGTATGATAAAAAAATAAAAGAGTTTAAAGAGCAAATTAGATATGCTGAAAATATTATTGAAATAAAAAGACATATAGCAATGGATACAGAAGAATATTTTAAAGACATACATAATTATTTAAAAAATCAAAAAAACATAGACAAAAAATTATTAGATAAAGCAGATTCTATTGAAAGATTTTTATCAGAAATACAAAGAAAATACGAAAATGTTTATAAAGAAAAATAATGACAGCAATGACAGGAAAAATTAGATGGTACCCACCCAAAATTTGCCGTCATGCTGTCATTGACAGAAGGCTGTGGTAATATGGAATTAAATGTTAGTAACTATAGTTATGATGCAATTAAATATTTTATTAGTGTTGCATCACATGGTAGTTTATTGAGAGCTTCTTATTCTTTAGGAATCTCACAATCTGCGTTAAGTCAATCTATGAAAAATTTAGAGCAGAACTTAAATGTAAAATTATTTAATAGGAATACAAGAGGGATTATATTAACTAATGAGGGTAAAAAACTTTATGAATTAGCAAAAAAAGGGGATAATTATTTTCAAGAAGCAATAATAAGTACATTAAGAACCAACCAATCAATTTCATTAAAAACTTTTAAAATTTCTGCACCACAATCAATACTTAATGCTTATGTATTTCCAGTAATGAAAAATATGGTAGAAAAATATAATAATGTAAATTTTGAATTTGCTCCTTATATTAAAGAAAGTGATATAGTTAAAAATTTACAAAATCAAGAAATTGATTTAATTATAGATAAAACTAATGCAAAATTTGTACTAAAAGAAATAGTAGAAAGAATAATTGTTGAAAATAATTATTATTTTGCATTTAACCCTAATTATTATGAATTTAAAGACGAAGTTACGTTTAGTGATTTGGAAAAGATTCCCATTATTATTAAAGAACGAGATGGAAAAAATGATAATTCTTGGATGAAGACATCATTTAAAAGATTAATGGTATGTCGAAGTGATGAAAACATTATAAGCTTAGTAAAAAAAGGCGTTGGTATAGGATTATGTTCAGATACGCTGACTGAAAATGAGGGATTAAAAATTCTTAATTTAAAAGATTATAATCCAACCAAAAGAACAGTGGAAGCATTTTATTTAGAAGCAAATAATATAGCAAAAGAATTTGTTGATGAAATAATTAATAATATAAGTTAATCTTATATTATTTTCAGTTTATTTATAAATAAATTTATATTAAAAAATGATATAATGATATTGGGGTGTTACATTATGCAGTTAGACAGGATAGATTTTTTAAATGGGGTTAATAGCATTGAAACTATTGATAAAGGTTATTCTGGTGCCTTAAAATATTCATTTATTAAAGATGGAAGAAAGTTTTTTTTAAAAATAGGTAAATTTAAAATAGAAAAAGATTTAGAGAAACTTTTTGCAAATAATGAAATATCACATCCTAAAATAGTTGAATGTGGCGAATATGATGAAGACTTTAATTATGTTATTGAAGAATATATTCAAGGTAAAGATTTAAAAGAAGAATTAGATAAACACGATAGTAAGTTTATATATGAATATGGATTTGAAATTGGTACACAATATAGTAAATTGAGAAAAATTTATTCTGATAAGCCAATGACAACTGAAGAATATGAAGAATACTTATCTAATGTAGATGAAAGAGTAAAAACTTTAAAATCTTTAATTGAACATAATAAAAAAATAGATAATAGTGTAATGAAATTTTTAGATTATATTATTTCTTATTTAAACAATAATACTAGTTTAATAAAAAATAGTCTTTTAATTTTTGGACATACAGATATAAAACCTAGTAATTATTTAATATCTGATGAAAAGATAATAGCAACAGATATTGAGCATACTGACTATAAAGAGTTGTCATTAAGCATGATATGGACTTTTGCTAGATGCGATTATAAAGATGAAAAAAATCTTGCATTTGCTCGTGGATATCTTGATGGACTTTACAACTTTTGTGTTCCTAGTGCAGTTTTAGAGTGTTTTAATTATACATATTTATTTAGTGCAGTAGGGCATTGCATTAAATATATTAAAAGTGAAAAGTATAATGAACTTTTAAAATTTATAAAATATGTAAATGAGACATATATGATTAATCATGAGATAAAAATAAGTGAAAAATTAAAAAGTGTGTTAAGTATTGAAAATATTGAGATAATAAAAGGAAGTCATATAACTCTTGTTAAAGGAAGCTATAGTCCAAATAATTTAACATTTAAATGTCAAAACGATTCAAAGAAATATTTCCTTAAATTAATGAAAATGGATGAGCTACATTATCAGAAATCATTAGAATCTTATGGTTTACTTAGTAAATGTGGAATTCCAATCAGTCCAGTTTTAGATCATGGTTGCATTTTGAAAGATGAATACTATTATACAATTACGAATTTTATTGAATTAAATGAAATGGATGAAAGTATTGGAAATACTTTTCAAGATGGCCTTAATGCTGGTAAGTTAGTAGCGAGCTATTTAATTAAATTAAAAGGCAATTATTTAAAAAATACAGGGAATCACGATAAAAATTATTTGATTAAAAATATTAAAGAGGACATAGAAAAAGTATATGGAGAAAATGAGTATTCTGATTATATTTATTGGTCAAAGAAAGAAATTATTAACTACGTCGATAAATATATTAAATCTTTCGAGAAGGAACCAATTAATTTAATTCATGGTGATGTGAAGTTTGGGAACATTTTATATGGTGATAATGAGATTTATTTTGCTGATAATGAATCACTTGTATTAAGTTATGATATTATGAATTTTATGTATAACATTCATGCAGGATTTTTAGAAGATGAAAATCTATGTTATAAAGGATTTGTCAATGGATATTTAAAGTACATGAATAGTGGAACGATTCCTTTTAGAATTCAAAGTCAAGTTAAATTGCTCTTAATCTATTATGTTTTGAGAACAATTATAGACATTTTAGAAAATAAGAGTGATGAATCAAAATTATCATTTGTAATAAAAGGCTGTAAACATTATATTGATGAGGATAGAACAATAGAATGGCTAAATTAAATAAGAAACATAACCTTAAAAAGATTTTAAAGTTTTATAAGAAACATATTTATTTATACATTGGCTTTTTATTAATATTAATTATTAAGGCAGTTATATCATTTTTTAGTGCAATGTTAATTGCCAATATTATCACAAATGTTATGGGTTCAAATTTTGATGAGGTTTTTAGGTTAGCTGTTATCAATTTAATAATATTATCAATTTATCATTTGCTGTCATTTGCAAATACTTATTTTTATAAAAACCTAGAGAATAAAGTAAGATATGATATTCAACAAAAAATAATAGAATCTTCTTTAAATATGAAAATGAAATATTATGATAATACTGGAAGTGGAGTTATATTAACTAGATTGACTTCAGACATAGACCATATATCTGAAAGATTTAAATCACTTACTGAAAAGATTGTTAATATAGTTAGAAGACTATCATATCTTGCATATATATTTGTGTTAGATTTTTATCTTGGTTTGTTTGTTTTTATATCAGTATTAATAGTTTCTTTAATATATACAATTAGAATTCACTATTTATCGAAATTAAAACCAATTGTCAAAAATCAACGTGAGGTTGTAAATTCTGAAATAATAGAAACGATACGGGCTATTAAAGATATAAAAACATTAAATTGTGATGATAATATATTGGAGCTTATTGGTGAATCACAAAAGACTTATATAAAAAAAGATAACCAAGAGTATTATATAGGAACAGCTCTTTGCAAAATTACAGATTTAATTATTGATGTTAGCAATTTTGTATTTATTCTTTTAGGTTGTAAATTAATAATGGAACAAAATTTACTTGTATCAGTTTTCTATACATGTTTTTTATATAAGGATCATACCTATAATTTTGCCAATGAATTTGGCGATTTCAGATATAAGTTAGCTGAATGCGAAGTATATGCTAGTAGATTAATTTCTTTAATTTACCCTAATAATGATAATATTGATAAGTACGGAACTAACTATTTAAATAATTACGAAGGCAATATTACATTTGAAAACGTAACTTTTTCTTATATCGATGGTATTGATATTTTAAAAAATGTTTCATTTAATATAAATGCAAAAAATACAATAGCATTAGTTGGAGAAAGTGGAAGTGGTAAAAGTTCTATTGCGGGACTTATAGGCCATTTATATTATAAAAACTCAGGTTTTATAAAGTTTGGTGATATAGATATAAATGATTTAGACAAAGAGTTTATAAGAAATAATATAACAATTGTAAATCAATTTCCATATTTATTCAATTTATCAATTAGAGATAATTTTAAAATGATTAATTCAAATATAAGTGACGAAGAAATAATGAAATTATGCGATAAAGTTTTGCTAAAAGATTATATATTGAGTTTACCAAATGGATTGGATAGCATAATTGGTGAAGGTGGATGTCAGCTATCAGGGGGGCAAAGGCAAAAATTATGTATTGCACGAGCGTTATGCAGAAATGTTAAAGTCATGATTTTTGATGAAGCAACAAGTTCTTTAGATAATAATTCTCAAAATGAAATTATGGAAATAATAAAAAAACTGTCAAAAAAATTAACAATAATAATTATTGCCCATAGACTTTCAACAATTACTTACGCAGATTCAATTATTTTATTAAAAAAAGGTAAAATTGAAGCAATCGATACTCATGAGAATTTATTAAAGAATAATAATTACTATAAAAAATTATATTTAAAAGATTCTTTACAATAAAAAATACCCTAATAGTCAAATGACTACTAGGGCTTTATTTTACTTGTTCAATATTGCATAGCAATAATCATATACATCTAAATGTTTATTTATCTCTTTATTAATAACTTTATCTTTAAAATCAGTTTCAAAGATATTAAATAGCATTTCTATTGAAAAATTTTTCTTTTCTTTTTCAGTAAGTTCTAAATACTTGGCTGAAAGAAATAACAAGTTCTTGTATTTAGCAAAATTAACAATAGTTTTACTATAACTAGGATCAAGTTTATTTAAAACTTCTTTTAATAGTATAATTATATCTTTAATATTAAAATTAATATCAAAATTCTTATTTTCCAATAGATATATTGCTAATCTTATTTTATCAATATTACTTAAAATATCATACATATCTAATAAATCAATTACTTTTTCTGTATTTTTATCTAACAACATATTTTACCTCTTTTCCTTATTTTATGGGCTATAAGCAACTTTTTTTAATTATTACCTGTGTCTATACCATATTCATCCAGTGGCATTAATTAGAACACTTGCTTTAAAACCAGATATATTATTATTAGATGAACCATTTTCGGCCTTAGATTATCAAACTAGATTAAGTGTAGCTGATGATGTTTATAAAATAATAAAAAAAGAAAATAAAACGGTTATTATGATTACTCATGATATTGGAGAAGCTTGTAGTATTGCCGATAGAGTAGTAGTACTTACTGATCGACCATCAAGAATAAAAAAAATATTTGAAATTGTTATGACCGATAGAAGTACACCAATTAATAACAGAAAGTGTAAAGAATTTGCTACTTATTATGATATGGTATGGAAAGAGATTGATAAGCATGCAAAGTAATGAATATAAAAAATTTTTAAGAAAAATTAAAATAAATAAATTTTTGGTATTTATTACTCAAATATTAATTATACTGTTTTTAGTATTTATATGGGAATATTTATCTAATAAAAATATAATTAATTCTTTTATATATTCTTCACCAAGTAAAATAATTAAGACAATAATTGATTTATATAAAGCAAATAATTTATTTAATCATATATGGGTTACAGTGTATGAAACATTTTTAAGTTTTATATTGGCGACATTGTTGGGAACTTTGGTTGCAATTATTTTATGGTATAGTAAGTTTTTATATAAAGTAATGGATCCATATTTAACAGTATTAAATAGTTTACCTAAAGTAGCTTTAGGACCTGTAATTATTATATTATGTGGGGCTAATATTAAATCGATTATTATTATGGCTTTACTTATTTCTTTGATTATTACAATATCAAATGTATATTCTGGATTTGTTAATACCGATAAGAATATGATTAAATTAATGAATAGTTTTCATGCCAGTAAGTGGCAAAAGTTAAAGCATTTAATAATTCCATATAATTATCATGTAATAGTTAATAGTTTAAAAATAAATGTTGGTATGTCTTTAGTTGGAGTTATTATGGGAGAGTTTTTGGTATCTAAGGCTGGTATTGGTTATTTAATTAATTATGGCTCTCAAGTATTTAATTTAAATTTAGTATTTGCTGGAATTATTATTTTACTTATTGTTTCATATTTAATGTACTTAATTGTTTTATATATCGAAAAAGCACTAATTAGAAATAATTAGTGCTTTTGTTGCTTTTAATTATATGATAATTTATTTTTATATTTTATAGTATATAAATATTGGAGATTCTAATTAAAAATATTATATTTTTGGTTTTATCAAATGGATTATGTGATATAATTATTTATAGTAGGTAACTATTGTTAAAATTAGAATACAAGCAAGAAAGGAGTGATTTTATGGATAAATATAAAAAAAGATATAAACAAAAAATTAATCCGTTTAAAATTGCTCCATTTTTAATTGTTTTTGTCGTATTATTAATTACGATTGGTTATTCATCATTAACTGATCATTTATCAATCAATAGTATGCAGGCATTTGTTAGACTTCAAAAAGTAATTAGATTAACTGACTTTGTAGTTGCTAATACTAGTGATGGCGGTGGTGCTACTCAAACTAAGTATAGTTTTAAGAATGTGATGAGTGAGATAAGTTTACCAAATGCTAGTTCAACGGTTACTTTTTCAGTACAGATAACTAATCTTGGAAATGTTGAAATGGGTATTCGTGAAATTATGGGATTACCTAGCAATTTAAAATATACATTAACGGGTTATAATATTGATGCTGCATTATGTGATTATGTGGACAATTCAATATGTACTTTGGGATCAGTATCAAGGTTTCAAATTACAATTGGATATGATGATAATGGTTATGATGGCATAAATACTGACTATAATTTAGATTTAGAATTTGATTTCTATGAGTTAGTATATGTGGCTAAGATGGATGGCAATTATTATGAAACATTACAAGCTGCTATTAGTGCTGTACCAACTAATCATACACAAAAGACAATTTATTTGTTAAAAAATTCATCTGAACGTATAACAATTAATCCTGGAAGAGATATCAATCTTGATTTTCAAGGTTTGGTATTAACTAATCCAGATACTTATCCGATTCTTACAATAAAAGGTAATGTTACTGGTAGTAGTGCTCGTGGCACTAATTTGACAATATCCAACGGAACAATTCGTACAACAGCTACCCAGGCGGCTATAAATGTTGAAAAAGAGGCTACATTGGTTATGACAGGCGGTAGAATAGAGGCTTCTGGCAATAGACAAGCAATTTATATCGATACTGGTGGCACGGCGACAATATCTGGTAATGCATTTTTAACGGCACGAGCGCAAATTGAGTCAGGTAAAAATAGAGGGACCGTGCAAACTGTTGCTGGTGGCACTTTAAATCTTCTTGGTGGAACCATCGAAGCAACTGGTTTAAATGGGATAGCTGTATCTAATGCTGGGACGACTACGATTGGGGTAGAAGATGGTAATGTAAGCACAACAACTCCAGAGATGATAGGAAAGGACTACGGGGTGTATATTTCTTCCGGTACATTAAATTATTATGATGGTATTGCCAAGGGAACAATTGCTGCATTTAATGATGAAAACGCTATTAGTGATATCGAAACTGGTTATAATATTTTACGTGATATAGAAACAATTAATGGTAGCACTTATAAGACAGCATTTTTATCAACCGGTTTAGTTGCAGAAGTAACATTTGATCCAGATGGTGGTACTGTCGATGAGCCAACAAGACAAGTTTTAGTAGGTAGCGCAATCGGTGCTTTACCTATACCGAGCAAAACAGATCATTCATTCTTAGGCTGGTATGATGGCAATGGTAGACAAATAGATGCTGATGAAATAATAACTGACGATATTACGTATACGGCTCATTGGCAAAATATTTATGAAATTGTTAGAATTGGTACGGACAATTATTATCCAACGTTGCAAGATGCTATTAATGCTGTACCAACTGATAATACTCAAACAACTATTGTTTTATTGACCGATATAACTGATGAAAATTTAGTCGTGGCATCTGGAAAAAATATTGTGTTTGATTTACAGAATTATACCGTTAGCGCTTCTTCAGGAATTCTTCTTGATAATAGTGGTACAGTAGAAATAAAAAATGGCACGTGGTTGCGTACGGGTACTGTTGAACAAATAAGGACTATAGTTAACAGAGCTGCCGGTACACTTAATATAACTGGGGGTACAATTCAGTCAAATACTTTCCAAGCAATTCAAAATTTTGGAACTATGAATATGAGTGGTGGCTTAGTTACTATAGGTACAACTATCGAACAAGGTGTTATAAACAATGAATCAGGCGGAAAAATGAATATTAGTAGTGGCAGAGTAATTGGCACTAAAAGACAGGCGGTATATAATGATGGTGGAACACTCACTATCAGCGGAGATGCTTATTTTGAATCAGAAATTACTGCAACTGATAAAGTTAGGGCTTGTGTTCAAAATAATAAGGGAACAACCAATATAAAAGGTGGTACCATTATTTCAACTTCAACTCGTTGCCCAGCCGTAATTAATAATGCAACAATGACTATTGGAACAAATGATGGCGTTATCGATGGTACTTCACCAGTGATTCAATCAAAGTATTATGGACTAAGCATAGTTTCTGGCAAAACAGTTAATTATTATGATGGTGTTATTAAAGGTAACTCTTCAAAAGGGGCCATTGATGTTGAAAATAGAGTGGTTGTCGATACGCAGAACAACGTTTCTATAAACCACCGTAGTGAAACAATTGATGGATTGACATATGATGTAGCATATTTAAATTAATAAATAATAAAGTACTAACTAATAAGTTTAAGTTGTAAGATAAAAGTGAACACCAAAAATACGTGTTTGCTTTTTCTTTGATATAATTTATAGGGAGATGATTAGAGTGTCAAAAATAATGAAGGGATCAAATAGAAGTTGATTATAAGAAAAAAATAAGAATAATAAATAAAATAATTAGCAAGGATAAATCACTTAAGCAAATATCTGTTCAAAATGTTGTTAAAGGAAAAGATAATAGTTATTATTTAAATCAAGATAATCATAGGATTATGTTTATTACTAAAGATGGTACATATTATTATCATGTATTTTCAACATAACATTTATTAAAAGATTAAAATTTATATCAATATATCCTTATAAAGCTAATGTATATAAAAATAATAAACTATTAGATAATTATTAAAATATGAAATGATTATTTATTAATCATTTCTTTTTGTTTCATTATATGATATACTTAATATGTAAATTATTTTGTGATTTATAGAGTTGGAGTAGTAATATGAAAAGAAAAAATATTATAATATCAATAATTTTAACAATCGTGGCAATTGGTTATACTTTTGTAGTAAAGACTGTCAATGTAAAAGCAATTGGACCAAACAAATCAGTTGTTGGTTTATCTAAAATTAATAGTTGGTTTAGTAATCTAGTTGGTTCAAATATGACTATTTATAAGATTACTGAGATACTTGGACTTGCTGTTTTATTAATTGTAGGTATTTATGGATTACTTGGGTTAATTCAACTTATAAAAAGAAAGAGTTTATTTAAAGTTGATAGAGAAATAATTTTACTTGGGGTGCTTTATGTATTGATGGCAGTAGTATATGTTTTCTTTGAAAAGTTTATTATTAATTATCGTCCAATATTGATTGATGGCGAACTTGAAGCATCTTATCCATCAAGTCATACAATATTAGCAATATGTATATGTATATCATCACTAATAGTTAGTAAAAATTATTTAAGTGATAAATATTTAAAGATTACTAATTTTGTTACGGTGTTATTATTACTTGGAGTGTTTTTAGGAAGAGTTATTTCTGGTGTACATTGGATAAGTGATATTATAGGTGGAGTGATTATTTCAGCAACATTACTTATGTATTTTTATACTTTATATGATACAAGAAGAAAAAAAAATAAGAGAAGAAGACATTAGTACTATTTATAATAGTACTTTTTTTAAAATGTGATATACTAGATGATAGTTTTTTTAAGGAGGTGTTTTATGAATAAAGATTTAAGGAATATAAAAAGACACTATGGCGAAGATATGATGCATTTATGCCGGAAATTGTTTTCTACTATTTTAGAAAAAGAAGGAGAACTTTTTAAAATACTTAATGGTAATTTTAGTTATAATAAATATTTATATAATGACTTAGTTAACAATGATAAAGTTATGTTGTTTAAGGATTATATTTATCAGAAATATAATAATGTGATAATTAAAAGTAGTAATGATAATAAAACACCTTATCAATTATTAGATCAGGCAGATTATAATTTATATGAATGTAAGACAGAGGAAGATATTCAAAAATTTAAAAAATATTATTATGATGATGAAAAAATATGTACTTTTAATGGTGGAAGATTAAATAGTAACTATGTTTTTTTCGCTGTTAAGAAAAATGTTGATAAAATAATAAGGGAGAATTTTAAGAATCCTGAAAGAGAAGATGAATATGGAACTTCAGTAATAAGTATTCAATTTTCTCGTGGTAGGTATAATACTTTATCTATAAAAAATAGATATAATGATACTGTAGAAAATCCTGATGCAACATTTTCGAATAATTTAGATAATATTATTCCTGGATTAAGTGAAAGCTTTGCTAAATATTATAATTTATCAGAAAATGGAAGCGTTGTTAAATTTGAAATACCTGGTTATGTAAAAGCAAATAATGGAAAGTATTATAAATATAATTATAAATTAAATGGAGTTTATTATTGCACTGATAATATTATTATAAAAGAATATAATGTTATTGATGAATATATAGATAAAGAAAAATATATTTTGATGGATTATTTTATTGTTGATTTAGTTAATAAAACAGTAAAAACATTTGATAATTTAGATGATTCTTTTGTTCAAAGATTTAAGAATATAAAGAAAATTGATATTTTAAAAAATAGTGATGGTAAAGTATTAAAATTTATATCTGATGACAATCAAGAAATTGTGATTGAATTAAATAAATATAATCAAATGATAAAATATAGTGATGAATATGCCACTACTTGTGATTGTAACTTTTTAGTTCATGATAAGTATATTAAAGAGTTATCAATGCCGAATGTTATTTACGTTGATGATAATTTTATGCTTAATAATGAAATATTAGAAAAGATTAATTTAATAAAACTTTATGCTGTTGGCAAACACTTTTTGGCATATAATATGATGATAGATAATATTGATTTTCCAGAGCTTAAATACATTGATACTTGTTTTATGGCTGTTAATAATAAAATTAAAAGTATTTATTTGCCAAATGTAGAACACATAAATCATTATTTTATGAATCGTAATAATTCAGTTATGGGAATAAGAATGCCTAAAGTTAAAAAAATAAGTAATTATTTTATGTCAAGTAATAAATGTATCAATTTTGTAGAAATGCCTAATCTTTTGGAAGTTGGACTGGATTTTCTTTGCTTTAATCAAGAGCTTACTATATTAAGATTAAATAGTTTAATTAAGACAGATGATAATTTTTTAGATTATAACCGTAAAATAAAGAATGTATATTTTCCTAATTTGCAATTTGTTGGTTTAAACTTTATGACATGTAATGAATCATTAGAAACTATTTCTTTACCTAGTATTATTGAAATTGAAAATGGTTTTCTTTTTAGTAACAAATGTCTTAAGGAATTTATTGCCCCAAATCTAAAGGCGTTAGGTGCTAATTCCTTATATAGTAATATAGATTTGAAATATTTTGTTCATAGCATTAAAGAATTTGGTAGCGATATTTTGGTAAATAATGAGATATTTGGCTGCTATTTTAATTTAAATGAAAAAAAATTAAATAAAATTATGAATTAATTTCTTTATTGTTATATTTAAATAAAAGGCTAAATAATAGTCTTTTTTTATTTATAATATGATATAATATAGTACGTGTAATTTAAGGAAGTGATAATATGCTAGAGATAAAGAAAATTACTAAAGTATATGAGACTGAAGGTTTTAGACAAACAGCACTCGATGGGGTAAGTGTAAATTTTAGAAAATGTGAATTTGCATCTATTTTAGGACCAAGTGGATCTGGTAAGACAACTTTTCTTAATATAATTGGTGGACTTGATCATTATACATCAGGTGATTTAATTATAAATGAAATAAGTACTAAAAAGTTTAAAGATAGTGATTGGGATAGTTATCGTAATCACCGAATTGGTTTTGTTTTTCAAAGTTATAATTTGATTACACATCAATCAATTTTATCAAATGTAAAATTGGCTTTAACTTTATCTGGGATATCTAAAAAAGAGGCAACTGAAAGAGCAAGGAAGGCGTTATGTGATGTTGGGCTAGAACAGCATATGAATAAAAGGCCTAATCAACTTTCTGGTGGGCAAATGCAAAGAGTAGCGATAGCTAGAGCATTAGTAAATGATCCAGATATTCTTTTAGCAGATGAACCAACGGGAGCGCTTGACTCAGAAACTAGTATTCAGATAATGGAATTATTAAAAAAAATATCTAAAGATAAATTAGTTATTATGGTTACACATAATCCTGAGTTAGCAGAAAAATATTCAAGTAGAATTATTAAACTTAAGGATGGAAAAATTATTAGTGATAGTAATCCTTATGATGGTAAAGTTAATACTAAAGAGAAAAAAGATGTAAATAATAAGAAAAGTAAAAAAACAGGAATGTCTTTTTTGACAGCTTTATCTTTATCATTTAACAATTTAATGACAAAAAAGGGAAGAACAATTTTAGTAGCTTTTGCTGGTTCGATAGGTATTATTGGAATTGCTTTAATTTTAGCAGTATCTACGGGATTTCAGAATTATGTTGATTCTATTCAAGAAGATACTTTGACTTCATATCCATTAACAATAATGCAAGAGTCGACGGATATAACAGGGGTACTTTTGTCAATGACAACTGGTAGTCACGAAAACAAAGGAACTAATAAAGTAACGGAACAACAATATTTGACAAATATGTTATCGAATGTAAAAGCGAATGATCTTAAGAGTTTTAAAAAATATTTGGAAAATAATTATAAGCAAGTAGATTCTGATTTGTCATCAGTTAAGTATTCTTATAGTATTGATCCGCTTATTTATACATATGATGCGACTGGTAAATTGGCTAAATTAAATCCGAGTAATTTGTTTAGTTCAATATATAACTCTAATATGTTAAGTTCTTATTCAAGTTTTGGATCTATATTTTCTCAAATGGTAGAGGATAAAGAATCTTTATCTGAACAATACGATGTACTTGCTGGTAGGTGGCCTGAAGAGTATAATGAAATGATTATTGTTTTATCGGAACCGAATGGGATATCAGATTTGCTCGTTTATTCTTTAGGACTCAGAGATAATAATGAACTTACTGAGATGGTTACTAAAATTATGAGTGGGGAAGCTGTCAATATCAATAATGATCCGCTAGAATTATCCTATGATGAACTAATGAATATTACTTTGAAACTTATAATGCCAAGTGATATTTATAAATACAATGATAATTATCAAGTTTATGAAGATATGAGTGAAGATAATGATTATATGAAAGAGTTATATGATAAAGCTACTGAACTTAAAATAGTTGGTATTGTTAGTGCAAAAGAGGGTACAACATCGATGGCTTTATCTCCAGGGGTAAACTATACATCTAAGTTAATCGATTATATAATTGATTATTCTTCTAATACAGAATTAGTAAAAAAGCAATTAAGTGATATGGATGTGGATGTGTTTTCTGGTAATCGATTTGATAGTAATAACAATAATATTGGCTTTGGATTTGATGATGTGATATCAATAGATTTTGATAAACTATCAAATGCATTTAATATGGATATAGATGAGAATAAGATTAAAGAAATGACAAATGATTATATGTTGGAAATAAGTAATAAGATAACTACAGACACGAATCCAGCAAAAGAAGATATTATTAATACGTTTAATGATTTAGAAGATGGATTATTTATGAGTATTACTGATAATTTTGGAATGAATGATTTTGATAATTTGATTGCTAATTATTTGAATACTTATGAAGCTGGAGAAAAATTAAAAGCATTAGAAGACGAGTATATTATTCCTAAAGAAAATTATAAGGCTATTTATAGTGGATTACTTAAAGGATTACTTACAACATATGTTGCTAGTTATTATGCAGTTGATCAATCTTTGACGGAAGATAGTAATAATCCGATAGCTAAAGTAGATGAAACTCTGGTAGGTGCTGTTAAAGAAAACTATAATAGTAATCCAGCAATTCCAATGGCGGCTGATTCTTTGGCAAAAGCAATGACTGAGACAAAAGTCAAAAAAGAAGTAGGTATTAAAGTCGGAGAGCTTATAGCTAATATTACTAGTAGTATTGCATCTTCACTTAATGTCGATCAAGATGCGATTAGTTCAGCTTTCTCACTTAATTTTACAGAAGATGAATTAATGAGGGTAGTTGGAGCAATGATGAATAAAAAAGAAGCAACGGCTAAATCTAATTTAATTTCTTTAGGTTATCAAGATAAGGATGAACCAACATTTATATCTTTCTATTTTAATAGTTTTGATGGTAAAGAACATTTTTTAGATTTTATAGAAAAATATAATAAGAAAATGAAAAAAGATAATAAGGAAGATAAAGTAATTAATTATTCTGATACGACTGGTATTTTGATGAATTCAGTTAAAACAATTGTAAATGCTGTTAGTTATGTGCTTATTGCTTTTGTATCAATTTCGTTAGTTGTTTCATCAATTATGATTGGAATAATTACTTATATATCAGTATATGAACGTACAAAAGAGATTGGTATTCTTAGAAGTATAGGTGCGTCAAAACGTAATATTTCTTCAATCTTTAATGCGGAAACATTTATTATTGGTTTATTATCTGGATTATTTGGAATAGGTATATCATATACATTAATTCCAATTATTAATGGTATTTTACATCATTATACCGGTAATATTCCACTTAGTGCGGCTTTAGCTATACAGAGTGCAATTATTTTAGTTGTATTAAGTATTATTCTTACATTAATTGGCGGTTTAATTCCAGCTAGAGCAGCATCTAAAAAAGATCCAGTTGAAGCTTTGAGAAGCGAATAAAAAAGTGTTAATCATTTTGATTAACGCTTTTTATGTTAGCAAAATATAACCATAATATATTAAGAATATTGTTAACATTATTATTCCTTCAACTTTATCTAACTTTCGGTCATCTTTAGCAAATACATAAAGGATTAGTCCTGATATTGTCATGATAAACATATCAGGAAAGAAGAATGAAGTAGTGTTTACACCACCAAAGATAATAATTGGTAAAGTTAAGACAAAGCCAATATTGAAGATATTTGTACCAATTATGTTACCAATAATAATATCATATTCTCCTTTTTTGACTGAGGTAATAGCCATTATTAATTCGGGAGTTGATGTACCAATTACTAAAATAACCATGGTAATTATTTTCTGACTAACATGAAGATAATTAGCGATGTTGACACAGCTATCGACAGCTAAATCACTACCGATGGCAATAAATATTAAGCCAATTAAACCAATAATAATTGATTTACTTAAATTCCATTTTGGTTTTTCAATAATTTTTTCTTTATTTTGACTTTTATTAAATTTAATAATGTAATATATGAAATATAGAAAGACAGTAAATAAGATTAGAGCATCACTTCTAGTAATTGTATTTATACCACCATTAAAGGTTTTGTCTAATAGTAATATAGATAAGAATAAAATTATGGCAAAGTGAATTGGTAATTGTTTTTTGACGGTTTCACTTTTAATTCTCATCGGTTTAATCATGGCAGCAACTCCTAGAACTAACATAGAATTGACGATTGTTGAACCAATGACATTAGCAAATACGATATCGTTATTACCACTTAGCAAGCTTTTAAATGAAATAAATAATTCTGGAGTGCTAGTACCAAAAGCAACGATCGATAAAGAAATTATTAATTTTGGGATTTTTAAATTATTGGATGTAGATGCAATACCATCAACAAAGAAATCCGATCCTTTTATTAATAAATAAAAACCTAATAAGGTTAAAATAATATATTTAATCATGTTTATACCTCTTTACTCTAATAAAATGATATCAAAAAATAGGCATTATTGCAAGAAAAAAAGTGCTATTTGCACTTTGTTAAGATATCTCTAGCAGCTACTAAACCGGTTGCTGCGGCAGTAACAATATTACCGGCTTTGCCAGCACCGTCGCCAACGAAATAAATATTATCTGTTTCTAATTTAAAGTCATTATTAGTTTCTATTTCATTAGAGAAGAATTTAATTTCAGGTCCATATAGTAGAGTATCATCATTGTTGACACCAGGTATTATCTTATCTAATGTTTCTAAGCCTTCAAGGATATTAGTAATAATTCTGTGTGGCATAACTAAAGCTAAGTCACCAGCAACACAATCTTTTAGTGTTGGTTCAATAAATCCTTTGTTAATTCGATGCCATTCACTTCGTCTACCACTACGTAAATCCTTTAGGCTTTGAATAATTGGTTTTCCATCACCAAGAACATTAGCAATACGGGCAATAGATTCACCATATAGTCTAGTATTAGTTACTGGTTCGGTTAAGTTTACTTTAGAGATGAATGCAAAGTTTGTATTATTTGATTTTACATCTTTTAAAGCATGACCATTGACACAGATATATCCATAATAATTTTCTTTGGCAACAAAGCCTCCAGGATTGGTACAGAAAGTTCTTATTTCATCACTATAAGTTTTCGTTTTAATAAATATTGTTGGATCATAAATAACATTAGTGATATCTTCCATAATATCTTTTCTTACTTCAACTCTGACACCAATTTCAATTGATTGAGAATAGTATGGAATTTTATATTTATCAGCTAATTCTTGAATCCACTTAGCACCAGTTCTACCTGGAGCAACAATTACTTTCTTTGCTTTGTATTTTTTATCTTTACCTTTTAATTTACAAATTATTTCATGACTATTTTCATCAATAGTACTGATATCTAAAACATCACATCTATCAATTAATTCAACACCTTTTTTAGTTAAGTAATCACAAATACCATCAATATATTCTGGTAAATGATCAGAACCTAGGTGTTTTTGTTTAATAATTAATAATTTAGCACCAGCAATGGCTACTTTTTTCTTAATTGCTTCAGCTTCATCCATGTTTGATGGATATACTTCAGCATCCATTTTAAATTTGTTAAATATTTCTTCGGTTTCATCAATTAATTTAATAGCAGATGATTCAGGCATATATTTGGTTAAATCTGATTTTCCAAGTTTGTGGATATAGTTTAATT
>JAEEGL011236433.1_pt1 | contig 21179 bp, 16 predicted proteins | sample 9134231 | NCBI WGS metagenome assembly JAEEGL01 (sample SAMN16246548, study PRJNA631951) | gut metagenome | biome: gut microbiome; feature: rumen; material: fiber-attached | host: Bos | place: Iran: Karaj | collected 2018-10 | reverse complement strand
CGGATCTTCCTACGAGATCGAACCTGTTGATATCTATCTTCCCGCAGCGGTTTATGATGAGGTAAAACTGACCACCACAAGTGGAAATATCAATGTAGCAAGAGGCCTTGAATGTGATGAGCTGTCCATGGTCTCCGTGAGCGGTGAGATCAAGGCGGAGAACATTAAGGCAGATGATAAGGTATCGATCGATGCGACATCGGGAGAGATAGATCTGAAGAACATTGAGACCGGCGGACTGGATGTAAATACCGTGAGCGGCAGTATCACAGCCGAATCGGTTAAGGCACGGAAAACCGACATCGATACTACCAGCGGAGATATAACTCTGGATGGTTTTGACTGTGAGGATACGGAGATCGATACTACCAGCGGGGATATCAGGATATATGCCGTGGGGGATGTAAACGTATCAGTCGATACGGTCAGCGGAGATGTGGATATAGAGAATAATTCACCGTCAGGTCATCCCATGAATATCGATACTACCAGCGGCGATGTCACCGTACGTAAAAAATAAATCGTAATACCACTTCATTGTCTTGTATCACCGGCCGATAAATGTTATGATGATATAAACTATCAAACGGATTTGATGGAGACATAGGAGGTGGAAAAATGGATGTTTCTATGATGGTCACACCTGATATAGCGTCTATGTCCATGGCCATGGCAGCCAACAAAGCCACATCGGATATCGGGGTAGCGGTACTCGGTAAAGCCCTTGATAATTACCGGGAGAGTGGTGCTGATATGGTTAAGATGATGGAGCAGTCAGTGGCACCGCATATCGGCGGTAACTTCGATATGTCCGTATAGTGGACGGTAAACCATGTGTGATCGAGGGCCAACCCAACCGGGTTGGCCCTCATATTTTATATGGGTGCAGAATGTATGATCAACGGAGGTACGAGATGAAAGCAAAACTTACCGGAGCCAATCCTTATATGCCGCTGTGGGAGCATATCCCCGACGGCGAACCCAGGGTATTTACCTATAACGGTGAGACCAGAGTCTATGTATACGGTTCGCATGACAGTATCTATACCGAGTATTGCGGATATGATTATGTCGTATGGAGTGCACCGGCGGATGACCTGACTAAATGGAAATGCCACGGTGTGTGCTATCGTGCTACGTATGATACCCCGATGTATGCACCCGATGTCGTATATAAGGACGGCATGTACTATATGTACGTAGCCGAGGACAGAGGCACATATATCTATGTTGCGAAGTCAGAGACTCCCTGGGGACCTTTTACCGATCCTGTGCTTACTGACCTTAAGTTCGATCCCGGCGTTCTGGTCGATGACGACGGCCGTGTCTATGCATACTGGGGATTCTGCGAATCATATGCCGCGGAGCTGAATGATGACATGGCTACGATCAAGGAGGGTACCCTCGTAGAGCATCTGATCGGGCATGCCGATTCTCCGTGGGTAAAGGAGCGGGATCATCTCTCCGATGATGATGCGTTCTTCGAGGCATCGAGCCCCCGAAAGATCGGAGACAAATACCTCCTCATCTACTCCAAGAGACATCAGCAGGATATGCCGGAGCTGGGCGTATACGGACCGAACTTCGGATTCCTGTCATATATGTGGAGCGATACTCCGCTCGGCGGGTTTAAGCGCGGAGGTGATATCAGTTTCAACGGCGGCGAGATAGTGCCCGATACAAGCCGCGGCGGCAGGGCTACTCCTGACGGTATAGACGGACGCGGACTCATGACGTTCCAGTGGGGCAATAACCACGGATCACTGATGAAGGTCCTGGATCAGTGGTATATATTCTATCACCGTCAGACAGGCATAGACGAGTTCTCGAGACAGGCCATGATAGAACCCGTGGATGTGGCCATAGGCAAAGACGGACACCCTTATGTCGGACGTATCAGATATGAAAACGGAGAGCCCGTGGAATCGCTTCCCGTGGAGATGACATCCCAGGGTGCATATGTAAACGGCATAGATGCTTATCTGGAGATCTCGGCCGGATATGCGTGCCATATGTATGACGGCACATACGACAGCGTGTATACAGTATCGTGTCCGGGCGGCATATCCCAGGTCGCAAGAGACAGAAATGATGAAGACTTACGCGCGATCGCACGCCGCAAGATGGTGATCGTGCCCGTATATACTCCCGACAGCGGGCTGAGTGATGAGATGTTTGAGTCGCTCAAGGAAAGATATGCAGACGGATTGAAGGGCGTAACCTACACCGATTTTGACATAGACAAAAAGCCCACGCTCGTATATGACACTCCCGGAGAGTATTCATCCCCGGTCATGAATATCGCTGACGGAGCCACGATAGGATTTAAGTATCTGCAGTTCGGTGATAAGGGACCGTCCGCTTTTACCGTGAGAGTGATGAAGATGCGCTCCGGTGACAATGCACCTGAAGGTAATGACCTGCGGATCAATGTACGCATCGGTTCGTATACCGGAGATATCATCGGATCGGTCGATGCTTCCGTTACGGATGAGATGACCGGGTATACCGGTGAAGTGAATGTACCCGTTACGGGTAAGCATGCGGTCTATTTTGAGTTCGTATCCGGGGATGCGGGAGCAAGGTATGTATTTGACTCATTTACGTTTGACTAAACAGATAGCCGCACTGGCGATAGCATTAAGCCTCCCGGCCAGGACTCAGGAACTCCCTCCGGATCCTTCGGTAACCCTGATCATGGTGGGAGACATACTGCTTCACACTCCCGTGGAGGATGCGGCACGACGCGCAGACGGGAGTTATGACTATACGCACATTTTCTCCAAAACATCGGATATGATATCCGCTGCCGATATCGCTCTGGTAAATGAGGAAGTCATCATAGGCGGAGAGGAACTCGGAGTATCCGGATATCCGGCATTCAACGCTCCATATGAAGTGGGTGATGCACTGACCGGCGCAGGCTTCGATGTGGTCCTGCACGCCACGAACCATGTCCTGGATAAAGGGGCAAAAGGCGTCAGGAACTGCTATGCCTACTGGGAGGAGAATCATCCGGAGACAGAGGTACTGGGCATACATGATTCTCCGGAGGATCAGTCACATATCAGCGTGATAAATGCCGGCGGGATGGATATCGCTTTTCTCAACTATACATACGGTACCAACGGGATACCCGTGCCGTCCGATATGCCGTATGCAGTGGACCTGCTGGACGAGGACAGAGTGATCGCGGATCTGAAGGCGGCGGAAGAGATGGCTGACTTCACCGTGGTATGCCCTCACTGGGGCACCGAATACAGACTGACGCCGGACAGCAGCCAGCTTAAGTGGGCACAGATCTTCGCAGATAACGGTGCGGATCTGGTGATAGGTACTCACCCGCATGTGATCGAACCGGTCGAGTGGGTGGGAAGCTCTGCTGACGGTGGTGATGAGCGCGGCACGCTCGTGTACTACTCGCTGGGCAACTATGTGAACTGGACGTCGGGTACGGGTGCGGGCACAGCCAACCGGATGGTGGGCGGCATGGCCGAAGTCACGCTGACTACGGATGCGGACGGAAACGTGGTGATAGATGATTACGGAGTGACTGCACTGGTAACGGACCTGCGGCACGGACAGGATGGAGTGACCGTCTACAGGCTGAGCGACTACACGCCCGAACTTGCCGATGCAAATGAGATACGCTCTCAGGATGCATCTTTTACATATGAATACTGTACAGAACTGTGCAACGATGTCTGGGGAGATCTGTGGGAATAGGCAGCTGTCCCCAAACTTGAAACGTACCTGTACAGAACATATAATTAAGACCATGAGTTCTTCCACGGAGGTAAAAAGCATGTCAGAGCAGATGAGCGGGCCCAGGGCACCGAAAGACCCTACGGCCAAAAGACAGTACTTCTATGTGATGCACAATAAGGATATATATGCCTCTCCGCAGCGTGACGGGAAAGGCATCCAGTTCATATACGAGAATGACGGACGTTTCGCCGATTCCGCGCGTCTGGTCGGAAATGTGACCGATGATGAGATACTCTCACTTATGCCGACTACGGCAGGATTCCGTAAGCTGGTCCATTCGGTGGGAGTGAGCGTCTCTGTTAAGGAACGCGAGGATGTGACCTTTGTACTTCAGATGTATCCCGCGGATCCCGCTGACCCCGCTACCGTCATCAGCCGTACTTTCGCTGCCAACGGCGAGGAGCAGGTGATAGAGATGGAGACCGTGGACTGGCTGGCCACGGACAGCACCGTGGGACAGATACGGTTCGAGTTCGACCATCCGGGTGTACTTGCCACAGTGGATGTGAGACTCTACTTAAACGACGGATTCACGGCACCCGAGCAGAGTGCAGATGCGGCCGTGGATATAGATTCCGTCGGATATCAGATGATGATAGCGAACAGTATGATGAATCCGGGCAATCTGGACGGCATCAAGAAACTTCTGGCCAGAAGTGCGGACGGTCAGCAGATCACTCTGGGATTCATCGGCGGTTCGATCACTCAGGGTGCGGGCGCGATCCCCATCCATGAGAAATGCTATGCACGTACATTTGCAAATGTTTTTGCGGAAATGTTCTGTGAAGGTGATCTGTCCAAAGTTGATCTCGTAAAAGCCGGTGTGGGAGGTACACCTTCGGAGCTCGGTATGGTCCGCTTCACACGTGATGTCTTAAGAAACGGTGCGAAGAAACCCGATGCGATAATCATAGAATTCGCCGTGAATGATGAAGGGGACGAGACCAAAGGCGAGTGCTACGAAAGCCTGGTGCGAAAGGCACTGGCTCTGCCGTGGCATCCCGCTGTGATACTTCTTTTTGCGGTATTCTCAAACGACTACAATCTGCAGGACCGCCTGGGCCCGATAGGCATGCACTATAACCTGCCGATGGCGAGCGTAAAGGATGCGGTCACACCGCAGTTCAATCTGTCTCCCGCGGAAGGACGCGTGATATCCAAGAACCAGTATTTCTACGATCAGTATCATCCCAGCAACAACGGGCATATAGTGATGAGCGACTGTATCAGGGCGCTGTTCCTGGAAGCGACCAACGAACTGATGCGTGACAGAGAAGCGGAGATCAAAGAATACGGTGAGCTGCACTGGAGCAGCGAGTATCAGAAATATGATGAGCGCTGGACAAAAGAGGTTGAATCACAGCTTGGGAAGAAGCCCCTGCTCAGCGGCAGATTCGAGTGTGTGGAGCTTCTCGATAAAAAGGATAATCCCCTGTCGACAGAGGTCTCATTTACCGACGGAAGCTTCACTAAGACCGATGACGATCTTCAGAGAGTCGAGATGGATTCGGAGATAGTGCCCGTACCCGAGTTTCCTTATAACTGGCATTATGACGGGACGTCGGATTCTCCCGGGCCTTTTGTGATGAAGTGCACCTGCACCAGAATACTCGCGGTGATCAAGGACTCCGGTCTGGCCGAATACGGCACAGCCGTCATAACCGTGGACGGACATAAGGTTATGGAGTATAACCCTCTTGATATAGGATGGACTCATTGTAATGCCGTGATCATATGTGACGGCGATGAGTGTAAGGAGCATACCGTTACGATCGGCATGGCACCAGGATCGGAACATAAGAAGTTTACGATCCTCGGATTCGGTGTGGTGGAATGAGCATGATCCTGGGCAGAGATAATCCGGACCTTAAGATAATACTGGCTGATGATGAATGGCCGGGCGTAAAGCGGATAGCAGGCAAAGTGGCCGGCGATATGGAACTGGTGACAGGCGTATGCCCCGGGGTCGTGTGCGTATCCGGACAGACGGAACTGAAAGCCGGATATGTATATGCAGGCACACTCGGACACAGTGCTCTGGCTGAGAGCCTTGCGGGAACCGTGGATGTATCCGCGGTGAGTAAGAAGCGTGAGGTATTCTCGTTTACGACCGTAGAGGCAGCAGGCGGAAGCGCGCTGGTGATCATCGGCAGTGATAAGCGCGGTACGATATACGGGCTTTTCCATATCTCGGAACTGATGGGTGTGAGCCCGTGGGTGTGGTTTGCGGATGCCGTGCCTGCACACAGGGATAATGTGGATATCACCGCTTCGGATGATACCGTATCTCATGAGCCCTCCGTAGAGTACAGAGGACTCTTCATCAATGACGAGTGGCCGTCGTACGGCAACTGGACATTCGGGCATTTCGGCGGATTCACCGCGCAGATGTATGAGCATGTTTTTGAACTGATACTGAGACTTAAAGGAAACTACCTGTGGCCTGCGATGTGGACATCCAATTTCTCGCTGGACGGTCCGGGTATGAAGAGCGCCGAGCTGGCTGATGAGATGGGTATCGTGATGAGTAATTCGCATCATGAACCGTGCCTCAGACACAGCGAAGAATGGGATATGGTCAAGGGTGATGACACTCCGTACGGAAGCGCATGGAACTTCGACCGTAACAGAGAGGGCCTCACGAATTACTGGCGTGACGGGCTTAAGCGAAACGGCCATCTCGAGAACATCATCACGATGGGCATGCGCGGTGAGCGTGACTCGGAGATCATGGGAGCGGAAGCGACCCTTAAGGATAATATCGATTACATCAAAGAAGTCGTTGAAGTACAGAACGATCTGATACGTGAGACCATAGACCCGGATCTGACTAAAGTCCCGCGCATGATCGCGATATATAAGGAAGTAGAGAAGTACTATCTGGGTGATGCGACGACGCCGGGACTGCGCACGTGGGACGGATTAAACGGCATCACGTGCATGCTCTGTGAAGACAATCACGGCAATATGCGCGGATTGCCCGCAGAGGATGAGCGTGACAGGGACGGCGGTTTCGGGATGTATTATCATTTCGATTATCACGGCGGCCCGATATCATATGAGTGGATCAACTCAACCACACTTGCAAAGACCTGGGAGCAGATGAGCGAAGCTTATGAAGCCGGGGTGCGTAAGATCTGGATCGTCAATACCGGCGACCTGAAGCCTCAGGAACTCCCGATATCATTCTTCTTTGATCTGGCATACGACTATGATAAATGGGGCGCATCCAATATAACGAGTGCGGCCTGCTATCTGAATAAATGGGTGAAGGAACAGTTCGGCGGTTATGCGGATGAAGAGCAGTTAAAAGAGATCGCGGAACTGATCGACGGATATACATATATCAATCTGTGCCGTAAGCCCGAAGCACTGCAGCCGGATACATATCATCCGTTTAATTACGGTGAGAGTACCTATATGATGAGAAAGGCTGCGGATCTGTATCGCAGAGCGGATGCTCTCGGTGAAGCGTTCGGGGATACTCCGGTTCATGATGCTTATGAGGAACTCGTGGGATTCCCGGTACGTGCCGCGTCCAACTTGCTGTATATGCAGCTGTGCGCCGGACGTAACGCCGCTCTGGCCCGTATGGGCTGCCCTTCCGCCAATATATATGCCCGTTATGTGGACGAATGCTTCAAAAAGGACAGCATGCTGACACAGATGTATCATGATCTGGCCGGCGGGAAGTGGGATAAGATCATGAGCTCCGAGCATATAGGGTTCGTTCACTGGAATGAAGAGGAATCGAGATATCCTCTGCGCACACTGGTGTACCCGTACAGGAAGACCAGGATGATCGTAAGGCTGACAGACTCTGACCGCTATACGATGGGAGAGGACTGGACGAGGCAGACATTGTATGCGATCGGTTTTATCGATCCCGCATGTGAGAGCGTATCCGTGGCGATAGAAAACGGCGGCACGGGAGAGCTTAACTGGAAAGCACAGACCGATCGGGAATGGGTGACTATGTCGTCCTCATCGGGAGTGCTGACGGAACCGGCATCATCCGATACCGGCAGCGTATGTGAACTCAAGATCGGTGTGGACAGGGCTGCCGCGGATCTTACTCCGGGAGAAGTAAAGACTGCCCTGGTCACCGTTACGGGAGGCCCCGGTCATGTTGATATCGTGGTCGCGGTTGCAGGATATGATCCGGATGTGTATACTCCCGAAGAGGGGGTAAAAAAAAGATTGATCCCCGTAGTGCCGGAAGGATACATAGCGGGCCTGCCGGGACGCATAACATCGGAACTGTCGGTCAACACCCTCGGACTGGTGATCGGTGCCGATGAATACGATGAAGATCATGAGGCGGACGGTGGACGGTTTGTGACGATCAGTCCCTACGGCAAATACCGGACTGCGATCAAAGCCTATCCCGTTGACGCACATTTTGACATACCGGATGCACCGTATGTAAGCTACTCGGTGTATGCACCCGAAGCGGGAGACTATGATGTGACTCTGATCACGGCTCCGTCCAATCCCATAGACGGGAGCGGCCGGCTCAGAGCAGGTGTGCAGGTGAATGATGATTCCGTACAGATCATATCCATGGTCGGAGATAACTACATGGGCGGCGAGAACAGCTGTCCCGAGTGGTGCGTAAGTGCACTGGATCAGGAGCACAGACGGACCGTGACCACGAAGCTTACACAGGGTGATAATAAACTTAAGATCCATGCAATGGATCCCGGCCTGATCCCCGAGCGGATCCTGATACGCAGGTCCGGAACGGAGTGGGCACCCGGATATATGGGAAAGATCGGAAGGACATAACAGATGGACACAAATAACCAATCGATGCAGGCTGCCGCAGCGCAGGACTATAAAGAGGTGGAGACACAGACGCAGGGCCCCGCTGCACAGCAGTACAGGGAAGTGCAGCCACAGTATAATACGGAGACCGCATATCAGCCGCAGTATACCGCTGAGACCGCATACCAGCCTCAGTATACTGCAGAGACCGCATATCAGCCGCAGGCATATGATTCCCAGCTTGATGATTACTACGAAGACCAGTTCCGTACAGCCAAAAACCTGGGAGCTGCCGCACTGGGGCTGAGCATAGGCGGATTCATTACCGGCTGGTTCGGACTCGGACTGCTCATGGACCTGGTGGCCATTATCCTGGGGGTCATATCGATCAATAAGAACCGGATGAAAAAGGGACTCGGCATCGCAGCCATATCCGTCGCTTCCGTAGGATTCCTGCTCACGATGCTCGTGTACGGATTTGCATTTAAAGAGTGGAAGGATGAAGGCGGGCTGTCTGCTCTGACGGATAATGAACCTGCAGCGATCACGCAGGACTATGATTATGACTATGACTATGACGACATAGTCGTGCCTCAGACACAGTCACAGACCGGTACCGATACGGCCAAGGTCAAGGAGAAACTGCACTATTCGGCCGGGGATACGATCACGGTCCAGACCGATCACGGCGAGTATGCATTCACGATCAAGGGCGTATCCGAGACATCGGAGCGCAACCAGTATGCAGACTCCAATCCGGACAGAGTGGTCCTGATAGATTACGAATACGAGAATATCTCATATGCCGTGGAGTATGATAATTACTATAATGACAAGCTGTATATGGGTTCGAATGATTTCGAATTCTATGATGCAGACGGACATTCCATGGATGATTATCCCATCTCATACGAGTACCCGCACTCGATCACACCCGGGCACAAAACTTCGGGACAGATGGCGCTCGGACTCAACAACGATACCAACTATATCGAGATGGAACTGGATGACTACGGCTATAAGGGACCGGGCATTGTGATAGACTTAGACTGGTAGTTGACAAAAGTCCGGTGTTGCCATACAATAATCGTTGCGGTTGCGGAAAAGCGATCGACAAGAGATATACGTGTGTGTAGTCTCAGCAATACGTGTGTGTAGCTCAGCTGGATAGAGCACTTGGCTACGGACCAAGGTGTCGGGGGTTCGAATCCTCTCACGCACGCGATAATCGAAGCAGGCAGGATCATACAGATCCTGCCTGTTTCGATGTTCGAGTCCGGTTCGGACTCGAACGGGTTCGATCTCCGCTTCGCTCCGGTCGGTGCCGGACAGCGTCCACCGGACGCTGGCACCCTCTCACGCACGCGAAGAAAAAAGATCAGGTTCTCCTGATCTTTTTTATCTGGTCTATCTGGGCTTTGGTGACGAGTTCGTGCATGTCGACGCCTTCGTTGAACTGTACACCTATGAGCGTGAATCCCGGATTGAAGTTCTCTACCACCCGGACCACTTTTCCGTTCATCTTGTATTGCTTGTTGGCTTTGTCACGTACGGTCGCCAGCAGCTGGTCACCTTCGTGCGCTTCCGCATCCTTGGCGGTGAATATGTAAGCTGCTCCCGAGAATGACAGGTCATGAGTGATGCCTTCTATGCTCCTGCCTCCGATCTTGATGGAGGAGTCGTAATTACAGGGTACTCTGAACGCGCCTCTGAAATTCTCCGGCTTGGCGTTGGTCGGACTGTAGAAACACTGTATCCTGCCCATTTCGGCAGTGGCAGTAGCGGTTACAGGATATTTGTAGACGCGGCTGTCGTTCGGATTATGGATGAACAAGGTGACAGCATGCTTTCCGAACCTGATCTTCTTGCCATCCATGAGGACGGGATTACAGTCTACGCGAAAGCCTGCATTTGTCTTGAATTTGTCACTTGATCCGACTATTTCGGTCGCAAAGTTGAGTCTGGTGTCATCGACAGTGACCCGAAGTTCTATCTGTGATTGTACGGGGTGTTCATACACATACATAAGAAAATTATAACTGATTGTATCTAAATGTGAACATTTTTTTACTGATCGTGAAGCAACCGGTATTTGAGCTCGGCCAGTGTCCAGTCCGTTTCGGTGTCGATATCCTGTACTTCCGTATCGGATATCTCGAGGGGGATGATCTCACCGGCTGTGATGCGGTGAGTTTCCAGGAACCGTTCCGTCCTGAATATGTAGAACTGTCCTGCGTCATGATACCAGGGCGCCAGATCCTGACTGCGCGCATCCATATATTCCGGGACACGGAACTTGAGCATCCCGTCCGTGATCTCATAAGCTCTCTGCGGAGGATACGAGTATCTGACCACGGGCATCACAGTGTTGGCGGAGGATGCTGTCAGCAGCCTGACTCCTTCTTTAAGCCTGTCCGCGGTGATGAACGGAGCTGTAGGATATATGCATGCCGCCACGTCATATTTCTCGCCGCGCTCCGCATATACTCTCAGCACCTCCCCGAGTACGTCGCTGGTCGTGGCATGATCGTCGGATGTGGCAGCACTCCTGCGAAAAGGTACGGATGCTCCGTAGCGAACGGCGATATCCGCGATCTCATCGTCATCGGTGGATACCATGACCGTATCGAATACTCCGGAGGCTGTGGCCGCTTCTATCGAATATGCGATGATCGGCTTGCCGTTGAACGGTCTGATGTTCTTGCGCGGTATTCTTTTGCTTCCGCCCCGAGCGGTTATTATGGCGAGTGTTTTCATCATCGGTCCTTCCGTGTATTTATTCTGCTTCATTAAACTTCATTATAAGCCGTTTCCATTGATTTTGGACATAAATAAGTATATAATTTTTAGGTCTATGGGTTAATGGATGCCCGTAGTGATAAATGACAGGAACAGAGGTCATATGAGATTCACCAAGATGCACGGATGCGGCAACGACTACGTATATGTGGACGGCAGCCGCGAACACATAGATGACGGCAGGAAACCGGAGGTCGTACGCGCATTATCCGACAGACATACCGGGATAGGCGGTGACGGAGTGATATTCATCAACCCGTCCGATGAGGCTGATTTCGAGATGGAGATGTGGAATGCCGACGGCACGCGTTCCGAGATGTGCGGGAACGGCATCAGATGTGTGGCTAAATATGTGTATGATCATGCACTCACCGATAAGACCGAGCTGGATATCATCTCAGGAGGCGGTATCAGGCATATCAGCCTGTTTGTGAGCGGCGAAGGCCGTGGGAAGGCAGACCGTGTGCGCGTGGATATGGAAGCCCCCATATTCGACCCGAGACTCATTCCCGTGGATGTCGGCGGTATGACCATCGACCCGGCTCGCGGCGGATGCGTAGCAGCCCACATCGGTATCAACGATTTCCTCACCGGACAGACTCGCCAGGTATCTCTTATGTGCATATCGATGGGCAATCCACATGCGATCATGTTCGTGGATGATGTGGAGAGCGCGGATGTATCGGGGATCGGGCCGGTGATAGAGACGGATTCCTTTTTCCCGAACAGGACCAATGTCGAGTTCGTACACGTCACGGACCGCGGACATGCCGACATGCGTGTATGGGAGCGCGGGACCGGTGAGACGCAGGCCTGCGGGACCGGAGCATGTGCGAGCGCGGTGGCCTGCATCATACGTGATTACTGTGATACCAAAGTGGATGTGAAACTCCTCGGAGGAACCCTCACCATAGAGTGGGACGGCAGCCCTGATTCACATGTATATATGACAGGGCCGGCTGTTGAAGTTTTCTCCGGAGAGATCGATATATAAGCGTACGCCAGAGGCGTATCAGGAAGGACAAATGACATGACACCTAACAACAAATACCGTAACACTAACATAGGAGGCTTGAGCGAGGCCAATATCGGCGAGACAAAGCGTGTAGCCGGATGGGTTGAGAATATCAGAGACCACGGCGGCGTATCCTTTATAGATCTGCGCGATATGTACGGCGTGCTCCAGGTGGTGCTGCGCGACACTTCACTCCTCGACGGTATCGCCAGAGAGATGAGCATCTCGGTGGAAGGCCCGATCGAAAAGAGAGACGAGGAGACATACAACCCCAAGATACCTACCGGTACGATCGAACTCGAAGCCAAGAGCATAGATGTCCTCGGCAAAGTGTATAAGCAGCTTCCTTTTGAGATACAGACATCCAAGGAGACCAGAGAGGACGTACGTCTCAAATACAGATATCTCGATCTGCGTAATCCCAAGGTGCGTGACAATATCCTGTTCCGTTCCGAGGTGATCGCATACTTGAGACAGCAGATGCAGGAGATGGGATTCGTTGAGATACAGACTCCGATCCTGTGTGCATCCAGTCCCGAGGGAGCGCGTGACTATATCGTTCCTTCACGCCGTTTTAAGGGCAAGTTCTATGCACTTCCCCAGGCACCGCAGCAGTACAAGCAGCTGCTGATGGTATCGGGATTCGATAAGTATTTCCAGATCGCTCCCTGCTTCAGAGACGAGGATGCGAGAGCGGACAGATCACCCGGAGAGTTCTATCAGCTCGACTTCGAGATGAGCTATGCGACTCAGGAGGATGTATTTGCCGTAGGCGAGCAGGTGCTCACATCGACATTTAAGAAGTTTGCTCCCGAGGGCAGTGTGATCACCGAGGCTCCTTATCCGATATACAGCTATAAGCAGGCGATGCTCGAGTTCGGTACCGATAAGCCCGACTTGAGAAACCCGCTGCGTATCATAGATGTGACCGACTTCTTCCAGAAGTGTACGTTCAAGCCGTTCGTGGGACGTACCGTACGTGCGATCAAAGTACATGCCGATATGTCCAAGGGCTTCCATGAGAAGCTGCTCAAGTTCGCGCAGGATATAGGCATGGGCGGACTCGGATACCTGGAAGTAGCCGAAGACATGACATATAAGGGACCTATCGATAAGTTCATCCCCGATGAGCTTAAGGGAGAGATCAGAGACCTCGCTTCACTTGAGGCCGGAGATACGATCTTCTTCATCGCCGATAAAGAGGACAAGGCAAACTTCTATGCCGGACAGATCAGACAGGAACTGGGCGTGCGTCTGGATCTTCTTGAGAAGAACGCATACAGGTTCTGCTATATAAATGACTTCCCGATGTATGAGCTCGACGAGGAGACCAAGCAGATCGGATTTACACACAATCCTTTCTCAATGCCTCAGGGCGGACTCGATGCATTGAAGAACGAGGATCCTCTGACGATACTCGCATATCAGTACGATATAGTATGCAACGGCGTGGAGCTCTCGAGCGGTGCCGTACGTAACCACGACATGGAGATCATGGTGGAGGCATTTAAGATCGCAGGCTATGACGAGGAAGTACTGAAGAACAAGTTCGGAGCACTCTATCAGGCATTCCAGTTCGGTGCGCCTCCGCATGCAGGTATGGCACCCGGTGTGGACCGCATGATCATGCTGCTCAAGAACGAGGAGAATATCCGCGAGGTTATCGCATTCCCGATGAGCGGATCCGGACAGGATCTGATGTGCAACGCACCCAACGAAGTGACCGAACTTCAGCTGCGCGAAGTACACATCAAAGTACGCGATTGAGTTTCTCCGGGCGGTACGGAAATATATAGCCGAAACACTTCGGCTCGATTTACGTACAAACAGCGACGAGGAGTCGCAGAGACGTGCTCAGAACTCGTACATCTTGTACGAGTTCGTGCAACGGATCAAGAGTCCGAGGACACTGTTTGAGTAAATCGGTAGCCGGTTTCGGATATATATTTCCGTACCGCCCGGGATAAACACATACAGGAGAATCATGTATGGCAAATATAATATCAGATGAAACAATTGAGTATGTCGGCATACTTGCGAAGCTGGAACTCTCCGATGAGGAGAAGGAGGCTGCGAAGTCCGATATGGGCAGGATGCTTGATTATATCGACATGCTGGGCGAACTTGATACGGATGATGTAGAACCGATGTCACATGCCTTTCCGGTACAGAACGTGTTCCGTGAGGATGTGGTGACGGGTACCGATATCAGGGATCAGATCCTTAAGAATGCACCCGAAGAAAAAGACGGCATGTTCGTTGTGCCGAAGACTTTTGATTGACAGACAGAGGTTGGAAGCAATGAGTAATATCACAGAATTGGATGCCCTGACGCTGGGCCGTGAGATAGCATCCGGTAATATCAGAGTCCGGGAAGCGGCGGAAAGCTATCTGTCCTCTATCAAGGCCAAAGATGAGCAGTACAACTGCTATGTGACCGTGGACGAAGAAGGTGCCCTGAAGGCCGCCGATGAAGTACAGGCCCGTATCGATAAGGGCGAACTGAGCGGTTCACCGCTGGCGGGAGTACCGGTAGCCATCAAGGACAATATGTGTACCGAAGGACTGCTGACCACATGCTCATCGAAGATACTGTATAACTTTGTACCCACATATGAGTCAACAGCTGTCGCCAAACTGCGTGATGCCGGAGCGGTCATCCTGGGCAAGACCAACATGGATGAATTCGCCATGGGATCGACGACCGAGACTTCATATTTCGGACCGACCAGAAATCCCGCGAACCCCGGTCATGTTCCCGGAGGTTCATCGGGAGGATCCGCAGCTGCAGTGGCAGCAGGCGAGTGCGCATATGCTCTCGGATCAGATACCGGCGGATCCATCAGACAGCCTGCATCATATTGCGGCGTGGTAGGTATCAAGCCCACATACGGGACCGTATCCAGATATGGTCTGGTAGCCTACGGTTCATCACTTGATCAGATAGGACCGCTGACCAGGAATGTATCCGATGCGGCGGCCGTGCTTACAGCCATAGCAGGTCACGATGAGCGAGATTCGACATCCGTGGACAAGCCTGCCGTTGACTATACAAAGTCTCTTGTGAAGGATGTAAAAGATATCAGGATAGGTATCCCGAGGGATTACTTCGGAGAGGGACTCGATCCCGAGGTAGCAGCAGCTGTACGCAGTGCCGCCGATGTGTTAAGAGGTGCCGGAGCAAGCGTTGAAGAGTTTGACTTAAGCCTGGTCAACTACGCGATACCGGCTTACTATACGATAGCCGCAGCCGAGGCCAGCTCCAACCTGGAGAGATTCGACGGCATCAAATACGGATACAGGACCGAAGATTACAATGGTTTACATAATATGTATAAAAAGAGCCGTTCCGAAGGATTCGGTGCTGAGGTCAAGCGCCGTATAATGCTCGGAAGCTTCGTACTCAGTTCCGGTTATTACGATGCATATTATCTGAAAGCACTCAAGGTAAAGGCGCTGATCAAGAAGGCGTTTGACGATGCTTTCTCAAGATACGATATCATCCTCGGACCCGTGGCTCCGACCACGGCACCGAAGCTCGGTGAATCCCTGTCCGATCCGATCAAGATGTACCTCGGCGATATCTATACGATATCCGTCAATCTGGCAGGACTGCCGGGTATCAGCGTACCGTGCGGGACAGACAGTGCAGGACTTCCGATCGGAGTACAGCTCCTCGCCGACTGCTTCAACGAAGAGAAACTTTTCCGCACAGCGTATACGTACGAAAGTGAGAAATAAACATGGCTGATTACGAAACCGTCATAGGTCTGGAAGTTCATGTGGAGCTTGCCACGAAGACCAAGATATTCTGCGGATGCTCCACCGAATTCGGCGGAGATCCGAATACTCATACATGCCCGGTGTGTACCGGTATGCCGGGATCCCTTCCCGTACTCAATAAGCAGGTACTCGAGTATGCGATAGCCGTGGGACTCGCGACCAATTGCGATATCACGAGATACTGCAAGTTCGACCGCAAGAACTACTTCTATCCGGATAACCCGCAGAACTATCAGATATCACAGCTCTATCTGCCGATATGCCGTAACGGGCATGTGGATATAAAGACCGAGAGCGGAGTGGAGAAGGAAGTACGCATTCATGAGATACATATGGAAGAGGATGCGGGCAAGCTGATCCACGACGACTGGCTGGATGCATCACTGGTCGATTACAACAGATCCGGCGTGCCGCTCATCGAGATAGTATCGGAGCCTGACATGAGATCCGCCGAGGAGGTCATAGCTTATCTGGAGAAACTGCGCATGACCATATCATATCTGGGAGCCAGTGACTGCAAGCTTCAGGAAGGCAGTATGCGTGCGGATGTGAACCTGTCTGTACGTAAGGTCGGCGAGACTGAGTTCGGTACCCGTACCGAGATGAAGAACCTGAATTCGTTCAAGGCCATCGCACGTGCCATAGCCGGCGAGACCGAGAGACAGATAGATCTGCTGGAAGCAGGAGAGAGCGTGGTACAGGAGACCAGACGCTGGGATGATGATAAGGAATGCTCCTATGCGATGAGAAGCAAAGAGGATGCTCAGGATTACCGTTATTTCCCCGATCCGGATCTGGTACCGGTCAGTGTGTCCGAGGAACTGCTCGACGAGATCAGATCGCGTGAGCCGGAGTTCAGAGAGGCGAAGATCGTAAGATATGCCGAAGAGTTCGGACTGCCCGAGAAGGACATCCTGCTCATTACCGAGAACAAGCATCTGGCCGATGTATTTGAGGAGACGGTAGCCTGCGGAGCACCTGCCAAGAAGGTATCCAACTGGCTCATGGTAGAGACTATGAGACTGTTAAAAGAGAATAACTTAGATCCCGAGGATATCCGTTTCAGTCCCCGGAATCTTGCATCACTCATTAAACTGACCGAGGACAGGACCGTTAATTCCACGGTCGCCAAGGAAGTCTTCGAAGAGATGTTTAAGTCCGACTGTGATCCCGCAAAATACGTGGAAGAGCACGGACTGGCCACTCAGAATGATGAGGGCGCGCTCAGGGAGACGATACAGAAAGTGATCGATGAGAATCCTCAGTCAGTAGCCGACTACCGTGCCGGCAAGGAAAAGGCGATAGGATTCCTGGTAGGCCAGACGATGAAGGCCATGCAGGGTAAATGCGATCCGGGAAGCGTAAATAAGATATTAAAAGAATTGCTGTAGGATTTACGGGAAAATGGGGGACTGTTCAGTCCCCCATAATATATTTCACGGCTTCGAGTGCCGCATCCTTACGCGGTGAATTGACGGGTATGCCGAGTATCGCTTCCGAGGGATGTCCCTGGAAGGTATCGGCGGCAGTCAGATATGCGTAGACGCCTGACTGACCGATGAGAGTATCCTCATCCATATATATGCCGACCGGGACCGGATCCTTCATGGATGCAGGGTCACGGTGATCTATCACATAGGCAGCCTGCTTCTCGGTGACATCGAGATCGGCGGAATCGTAATCGGAAAACGTGGAGGCATCGGTGTAGTATATACGCCCATTAAGAGCCGCGAGTTCATCCTGTGTAAAAAGATCCCTCAGATCACCTGTGACTTCGTTCTGAGAATACTGTTCAAATATGGGTGTATCCGCGATCAGTACGTCAACGGATGCGGATCCGATCAGTGCGGCCAGCTTCTGCGCGCTGGCATATTCCTGATTGGCGGTGGCACTGGCTGCTCCGAGCATTACCGTGGCATCGATCGTCACCTCATATTTCTTCGGATCGAATCCGAGCCTTTCGGTTAAGTCACTGTTCCACTTCTCCATGGTGCCGTCGACGGTCTCGGCCATCGAATTGATCAGCACTACACATAACGCGGAGTCCTTGGCGGTCACCCATGCGTGCACCAGCGATACCGCGAGGGTGATTATGACAGCCGCGACCAGTGTGTGGATCTTGTAGTATTCCCAGAAATATTCGATTTTTTCACGTATGGAGCGCCCTTTCATCTTGGCGCCCTGTTTTTTGGTCTCTTCCCATATAGTAGCCATGTTCCGTATCTCCGTAGTGCATTATAGCACTATTTATTTCCTGCGATATGACCTGCATTGTATATTTTACTCAATTTTCATTTTTTAGGCATTTTTAACTACCTATTCAGCGGGCAAATAGTGTAAGATATATAATAATACACAGGCGTGGAAGTTATGTAAATCAGCCTGTTTCAGAGGTTATCTATGAACAGTGATACATATGTAGAATGTCTGGTGGCGCGGAAATCTTCGCCGATCATGAAATTCCTTAAGATCTTACTCATCATGCTGGCAGTGGCATTTGTTTTTCTGGGATTACTGGGTTATTTCGCAGCCATGATCCTGGGAATAGGATTCGGAGTGGGAGCATACTTCGTATCCCAGCAGTGCTCCATCGAGTATGAGTATCTCTACCTGGACAAGGAGATCAGCATAGACAAGATCATGGGTCAGAGCCGCCGTAAGAGGATAGCGACTTACGAAGTCGACCGCATGGAGATCCTGGCACCCATGAATTCATATCATCTGGATGATTATCGCAGACGCGAGGTCAAACCGAAGGATTACTCGACAGGCAATGTGCCTGAGCCCGATACGAGATACGCCATGTATTACGAGGGCAACGAGATGATCATATTTGAGCCGAATGAAACCTTCATCAATGCAGTGTACAATGTGGCACCGCGCAAGGTGTTCAGAGACTGAAAAGTATAGCAGCAGATGTGATTGGGGAATCGCTTTACAGCACAGAAGGAGGAGAACATGGGACAGATAATCGGAGATGGAATTACATTTGATGACGTACTTTTGGTACCTGCGTATTCGCAGGTGATTCCCAATCAGGTCGATCTGACGACCAATCTGACTAAGAAGATTCGTTTGAATATCCCCATGATGAGTGCCGGAATGGACACCGTTACGGAGCATGATATGGCTATTGCCATGGCCCGTCAGGGTGGTATCGGCATCATACATAAGAATATGTCTATAGAAGCCCAGGCTGAAGAAGTGGACAAGGTTAAAAGATCGGAAAACGGTGTCATTACGGACCCGTTTTCTCTTTCTCCCGAGAACACTCTGGAAGATGCAGAAGCACTGATGCATAAGTTCAGGATATCGGGTGTACCTGTTACCGAAGGCCGCAAACTCGTGGGCATCATCACCAACCGTGACCTGAAGTTCGAAACGGACTACTCACGCAAGATCAAGGAAGTCATGACCAGCGAAGGTCTCATCACTGCCAAAGAGGGGATAACCCTCATGGAAGCAAAAGAGATCCTCGGCAGGGCCCGCAAGGAGAAACTTCCGATCGTCGATGACGATTTCAATCTCACAGGTCTCATCACCATCAAGGATATAGAGAAGACCATCAAGTACCCGCTGAGTGCCAAGGACGCACAGGGCCGTCTGCTCTGCGGAGCCGGAGTCGGTATCACCGCCAATGTGCTCGACAGGGTGGGTGCACTTGTGGAGGCCAAGGTCGACGTCGTGGTACTCGATTCCGCTCACGGTCATTCGGAGAACGTACTCAACTGTCTGCGCATGATCAAAAAAGAATATCCCGACCTGGATGTCATTGCAGGTAACGTAGCTACCGGAGAAGGCACCAGGGCGCTCATAGAAGCCGGAGCCGACGCGGTGAAAGTCGGAATAGGCCCCGGATCGATCTGCACGACACGTGTCGTGGCAGGTATAGGCGTACCTCAGATCACGGCGATCATGGATGCATATGCCGTAGCCAAAGAGTACGGAATCCCGATCATCGCCGACGGCGGTATCAAATACTCCGGAGACATGACCAAGGCTATCGCAGCAGGCGGTAATGTCTGCATGATGGGTTCGATGTTTGCGGGATGCGAAGAGAGCCCCGGCATGACCGAGCTTTATCAGGGACGTAAATATAAAGTCTATCGCGGTATGGGATCCATATCTGCCATGGAGAACGGCAGCAAGGACCGTTACTTCCAGCAGGATGCCAAGAAACTGGTTCCCGAAGGCGTGGAAGGACGTGTTCCTTTCAAGGGATCGGTCGAAGATACCGTATTCCAGCTGGTAGGCGGTATCAGATCCGGTATGGGTTACTGCGGAGCAAACGATATCAAGACGCTTCAGGAGACAGGCAGATTCATCAAGATATCCGCAGCATCCCTTAAGGAGAGCCATCCTCATGATATACACATCACCAAGGAGGCACCTAACTATTCGGTAGAATGATCTTACGCGGCTGACAGGGTGTAACAACAGGAATGCAGATCAACAGAGGACGAGACAGCATCATAGATATAGAATACATAGCCCAGCTCCAGGACAGCTTCTCGAGAGCTACGGGGCTGTATGTGTACTGCCTGGATTCGGCAGGTGTACCGGTCACGGATACCAGCGGCCCCAAAGAAGATGTCGAGCGGCTCGTCGAGTATATACCTCCCGAGAGAGTGGCGGATATCTTCTACAGACTCACCCAGAGTAATCTGGAAGACCAGGTCATCGAAGATACGGAGATCCCCAATATCAAATTCGGGCTCACGACTGTACGGGTTAACGGGCAGGCACTGCTTACCTGGGTAGCCATAGGCGTTCTCACAGATTACGATACCGAGGGATATACGGAGGCTCCCGAAGAGGGATTCTCCAGAACAGTCACATACGATAAGCTGCAGGATGCACTGGACCTGATCCGTGAGACATGTCTGTACCAGACCAATATCAGGCTGTCTGCGGCCAGTGCGGAAGCACAGAACAGACGCAACAAATATTCCGAGGCGGAACTGGGCGAAGCGCTCAGGCGTGCCGAAGTGATGACCTCCATCGTACAGCTCATGGACAGTGATGAGATAGCGGAAGCGATCGCAGT
>JAEEGL010821292.1_pt1 | contig 21179 bp, 19 predicted proteins | sample 9134231 | NCBI WGS metagenome assembly JAEEGL01 (sample SAMN16246548, study PRJNA631951) | gut metagenome | biome: gut microbiome; feature: rumen; material: fiber-attached | host: Bos | place: Iran: Karaj | collected 2018-10 | reverse complement strand
CGCCGCGGATGAGCATGTCCGCCTTGGCGATGGCGTAGGTGGACGGATTGATCTCCTGGCCGAAGCAGATGACGTCGCAGTCGTCGTTCAGATCCTTGATCCGCTCCTCCATGCAGGAGAGCATCTGGGAGGTCCCCATGGTCATGTCGTAGACGGAGACCTGTGAGAGGTCGGACAGGTCGGCGAAGGCCAGCAGGATGTCGGTCATTAGGTAGATGATGTCCCGGCTCGTGAAGTGCGCACCGGCCTCCTCTCCGAAGGACTCGGAGAAGCGGCGGACCAGGTCCTCGAAGATGTATCCGCAGTCGACGGCCGCGACCTTGTCCGGACCGAGGTAACCCTTGTCGGAGTTGAACTCCCGGATGACCAGGTACAGGCAGTTGGCCTCGACGAGGCGCTTGATGACGCCGTCCATGTCGAACTTCGACAGGACATCCTGGACGTTCGCACTGAACCCGCCGAGGAAATCCCGGAAGTTCGTCTCGACGTTGTCCGGATCGGCAAGCAGCGTCGCGAAGGTGAACTTGCTCGTGTTATAGAACTGGTACCCCGCCGCACGTGTCAGGAACGTGTCGACCTTCGCGAGGTGCTTGATCTTCTCGTACTCGGCGACCACCTTGTCGTGGGACGGCAGGAGGCAGTCGTGGAGCCGCTTGATGACCGTGAACGGCAGGATGACCGTGCCGTATTCGTGGGGCTTGTAGGGTCCGCGGAGAATATCCGCTATGTTCCAGATAACCGTCGCTTTCTCGGCAATGTTCACGCCGACAGATTCGAGTCTGTTGTTTGTCATAATAAAACTGGTTCCCACCGCATTCGAGCGGTCCTTGCTATTGCTTTCAGTGTAATCATACAAAAGTACGAATAATCCGGGATAAATAATACTGATTGAAAAGTAGAATTGACTATATTTGTGATACCTGACTGAGGTTTCGGAAGGTTATTATGCTATTAAAACACTAAACAATTGTAACAATGATATTTATAATCCTGTTAATCCTGCTGGCAGTTGGTATCGGAGTTGTGGTATATGTGGCTGTCGCCAGCAAACTGGAAGACAAAAAGAAAAGTGAGAACGGGTTAAAACTCGCATCCAATTCTTTCGGTCATTATTCCGATAAGCTGGAGTATATGTTAGGGAAGTACATCCTTTACGATGAACATAATCATCGTCTTTTCCTTGGTGATGAAACCATTGATGACAGGTTGATAATGAAGATGGAAACCCAGGCTAATAATCCGGAAGTATATGTCTCATCAACGAAAAAGGAATTCAAGACAACTACCGACACTGGATCTATGCTCGGGAGAAGCATCGCTGGAGGATTGATTGCCGGACCATTAGGGGCCATCATCGGTGGGGCGACTGCGTCAAAGACAACGGAAATAGTTGAGAAGCCTAAATATTCATTGACAACAGGGCAGTACTTCATTACTCTTTACGATGGCCAGGACAAGTTCTGTGGGATGATTGGCACGAATGATAAAAAGCGCTATGATGCTGCAGTACAGTTCTTTTCTACCATCATTAACAAGAATCAAGAACGGGCGAGACTGGAAGCACAAGCGGAATCATTAATTGCTGAGCAAGTCGCTGAACCAGAAATTGTACCAGAGCAGGATACAACAATGGAACTGCCCAGTCCTCATCAGGAGAATCCCCAAGAACAAGTTGTAGTTGTAGAGGAAGCAGATTCCCATGAGGAAGAAAAACCTGAAGTCACACCTGTTCTTACAAGGATTAATCAGCGGGATGATTTACCTTTATACGTGTTCCCTGAATCAGCCATAGTTAAAGAACTGTCCGGGATACGAGATGAAGGGCTACAGAAAGGAGGCTGCCGACTGCCTATCTTGTTGGGCCAGAATGATAATCATTATGAAAAGATAATTGATCTTGCAGGTCTACCCAACCTTCTTCTCGCAGGGTCTCGCGCTTTTTATGATAGCATCATCCAAGGCTTGAAAACAATCATCTATTCTCTGTTGTTGACCAGACATCCTTCTGAGGTGAAGTTTGTTTTATTGGATGCCCATCGTCTTGACTTCATGGGATATGAACGGCTTTTCTACCACTACCTGGCCTGTCTGCCCATTTCAAATAACGGAGAGGATGAAATCAAGAACAGTGTTATTACTTCATCTAGTGATGCTTATCGAATACTTTCTTCTCTTAGAAAGGAGATTGATGCGCGGATCAAACTAATCCAAAAAGCGAGATGCCGTAGTATCGAGCAGTATAATGACAAGTTCTTAAACCGAGAATTGCTTCCTTCAGAAGGACATCGGTACATCCCTTACATTGTGGTTGTGATGAGCGAGTATTCCGAATTTATATCATCGGAGCCTCATTCAAAGAGGTCTTTCTTGAACTACCTTGTCAGTATTGGCCGACTGGGGAAATCCGCCGGAATACATCTGGTACTCGGAACGACGTGTATTCTAAAAGAATATCTTCCCAAAGAGCTGCTGGATATATTCCCCGGTATCATGGCATTCAGAGTCAACTCTAGATTGGATTCGAAATTGCTGCTCGGTGAATTCGGAGCTGAAGTTCAACCAGATAGTTTTTCTTTTGTCTACAAGGAGAATGGAGAAACGAGTCCTTTGCGTTGCCTGGATATCCCCGTGGATGAATTCGATCGAGTTGTAGATGAGATTGGTGATCAGAAGGGGCCAAAAAAGAGTTTCCGTACAGGTTATTATCTATGTGACCCCAATGAACCCGAAGAAGACGAGGGCGGGGGTATGATAGACATGAAAGATATCGACGAGCATTTTGAGGAGGCAGCCCGTCTGGTTGTTACAAGTCAGCGCGGTTCCACTTCTGATCTGCAGCGTCGGCTGGGATTGGGATATGCTAAAGCGTGTAGGGTAATGGACCAGTTGGAGGCAGCTGGTATCGTTGGACCCCAGCAAGGATCGATGCCGCGCGAGGTCTTGGTGAAAGACTTCATAGAATTGGATGCTATTCTTACTCGCTTTTTTAAGCAATAATAATCATAGATGAACGGGGTAACAAAAGTTCAATGAAACTCGAACGAATGGACGCTCAAATCATATCCCAGCAGGAAGGCTCTGTCACATTTGTGGTGGATCCGGATTTGCCGAAGCCTGAGGGCATTTTTGACAATAAGCGCTGTAATGGGCAGGAATTGGTCAAGTATGCGCTCTCAGCCAATGGTCCGTCGTCATCAGTTCCCGAGATTCTTATCACAAGCCTGGATGATAAGCAATTGTATTGGCATGGTCACGACGTCTGCTTCCAGATGTTCGTGAAGGCATATGCCGAGCACAGGCCCCTGATTATTACGCCGGACATGATGTGGCTTCTCATCTGCCAAGGATTCAGCCATCATGTCAATCTCGAACCAGAGAGGTACAGAGAACTGCTGGTGTCCCACAACGGGAAACAGGATATCGTCGTTTCCTTGCAAACCGATGGTCAGTATCGTAAGGATGATGTCGAGTACATCGTTTCAGACTTTTCGAATCAGGTCGCGAAATACACCCAAGGGGCCCTCGCATCTGAGCTCGTCGCGGATTTCTCAACGACCGGTCCTCTCGAGCAGTTGGTTTCCCGGATAACCATGTTGGATGCGGTCAAGTCCTACTTTGAGTTCATTCATATCGAAACCATTTGCGGTATTCCGTTCATCACGCTTAAAGGAACACCGGAAGACTGGGATTCCATTCTGAAAAGAATCCACCGGTTCGATGCGTTTGGGTTGGAATGGTGGACCGCGAAACTGGAGTCTATTCTCCGTGAGTTCGTGAAGGCGGCAGAGGGTCACCCCAAGGCCTCCTTCTGGAAGAGCATTGTCATGAAGCACACTCCGGACGACCTGAGAGGACGGGAATGTACGCCATGGGGGCCACCGCCCACCAGAATCAACGGCTGGATCCTCAGGTTCTTTCCGTACTGTCGCGAGGGACGAACGCCGTCAAGTGTACTTCTTGATGAATCACTCCTGCCCGAAACTGTTTCAGTGCCCTTCATCCACCGGACTCTCGGCCTTTCAGGAGAAGTAGTTCGGGAAGAGCATCTGGAAATGACGGCCGGATTCTTCGGCATTGAAGAGGATCCGGAAACACTTGCGCTTTCGCCAGTCATGGGCTGGGCGATCAATCGGCCTGCGAGTGACGATGAAATCCGTAAAACAGTTGCAGACGAGGTCACATTTGGCGGCTTGAGCCTACGCGTCAAGGATGTCCCCGAGTTTTTGAAACAGTTTGGAGATCTTAAGTTCCTGGAGTTAGAGTTCGTGGGGCCGGTCGTGCTCCCTGCCTGGATGGACGGGATTGAAATCGAACGCTTCACGATTCATGGTACCCTAACCAAGGATGAGAAAGATGCGATTAAGAAGCGCTTCAAACATGTGCGTTTCAACTGATCTCTTATGAAACTTGACATGCCCTTCCGCTGTTATATTCTTCTCGAGGCAGCGATGAAGACCTGTCTTTCAAGTGCCATGAGGCTAATACAGTGATAATCGGCCTTGGATTTCATGGCGGTCCAGTACTCCTTCACGTCATTGACAGCTGGGGCCGGTTTCCCCATTACCGTTCTGGCCATGATGCCGTCGTAGATCGGCAGGGTGTTCTCTTTCAGTGTCCGGTAGAGCCAGAACCGGACATGCTTGGTGATGAATGCGACGCCCATATGCTTGACGTTCTTTCCAAATTCATCGATCGTCCGGATAAGCCTGTCCATGCCCTCCTCGCTGAGTTGTGTCGTGTTCAGGCACGTTGAAACGAGTTTTTTGTATTCGGAAAGGATGAGGTCGGGATTCCATGCGCCGGCCCTGTTGTAGACCGCACGTCCGGACATGCCGCCCCAAGCCTCAATGAGATGGAATGGCGTCTCGAGACTGTCTCCGTCCTTGTAGGAGACAACCAGTTGAAAAACTCTTCGTTCGATATCGTCATCGCTTTCGAGTCCATCAAAGAATGACCTGTCCACGACCCCTCTGTTCCTCATCAGGCTCATCATTCCGGCGACACTCGCGCTGAAGGATGCGGCTCCGGGGCGGACGAGCGGAAGGAACTCGTTGGAATAGGGGATATCCGGGAAATGGTATCTTGGAGACAGATAGGGCGGTATTTCCTTCAAAGCCTCGTTTTCCGGGACGGGAACGAACCGGGGCGTTTCCTCTCCGTTTGCATTGACCGTTTCGAAGAAGTTCCCATAAGGTCTCATCCAGACCTTCCCGTCATCGTACATGGCCTTGTAGATGACGACCTGCTCGTTCGGGGAGGCTTCGATGGTTGCAATGTGCAGCAGGCGGTAGATCTTTCCGTTCCTGAAATGCCGGTAGTACTGTTCCATAGGGCAAAGATATTCCATTTATGCATCCATTGTTCACCATCGTAAGAAAAAAGACCGTCGAAGAGGGACGGTCTTGAAGGTCAGTAATTCGAACTGAGTCTTACTTCACGCTCTCCTTGCGGTACACCTTCGCAGCTTTCTCGAGGGCGAGGGTGGCCTTGCGGACGCGGGCCTTTGCGGCCTTGTTGTCGACCTTGTCGATGTCGGCCATGATGGCGTTGACCTGGGCTTTGATTTCTGCAATGATCTTTTCCATTTGTCTTGATTTTGAATGTTTAGTACACAGTGTGTTTACACACACGAGGACTGCAAGTTACTCATTTTTAATTGAATTACCAAATAACGGCTTGTTCCGGAGCGAAACGGACGTTCGCGGAAGGGCGACCTTGCAGAAAATCCCCTCGGAATCTCCCTGTCTGTCCTTGCATAATCGGCAAAATGTGACTACCTTTGTCCCGTGCATCAAGAGCGCCCCATGAGGGCCGCCAACCGAGCAAGCCAGAAGCCACGGTGGCAAAACGATGCGGATTGTTCAATCAAAAAAAATCTGTAGCCATGCCACAGGACATTTCCAAGATGCGAAGCGGCGATGCCGCCGTTCCCATGTACAACAGTGTTGTACTGAACATTCCCCATGCATCACCGGTTCTCCCGTTCGGCACGGGCGCCTGGGATGATGGCATCCAGGGCGAGGTCGACCGCTGGACGGACTGGTACACGGACTGGCTCTTTGCCTCGGCCTCCCGCCTGGACTCCCGGATCGTCCCGGTTGTGTATCCCTTCTCGCGGTTCTTCTGCGACGTCGAGCGGCTGGTAGATGACCCACTGGAAGCCGTCGGGCAGGGGTTCATTTACGAGCGGTTCGGCACACTGAAAAGGACGGTCACCGCCGCGGAGCGCGCCTTCGCGATACGGACCTATAAGGAGCATCACGACAGGCTGAGGAAAGCGATAGCGGGGGAGGGGACGCTCCTCGTGGACTGCCACTCCTTCCCGTCGGACCTTTCTGATGTGGAAGTCTGTATTGGGGTAAACGACGACTGGAGCAGGCCGGATGATGCCCTTTTGGAGAGAGTCCTGAACCGCTTTAGGAAGGCAGGGTACAGGACCGAGATCAACATCCCCTATTCCAACTCCATCAATCCGGAGTGTGGAATACGATACGAGTCCCTGATGATCGAACTCAACAAGGGGTTGTACATGGATGCGGGTGACTCTCTTCAGGAGCGCCGAGCGGCAAAGTTTCGGGCGGTCCTGGATGGTTGCTTCCGGGCGGTGCTGGGAATATGAAACTGAAAGGGGAGCGATGTATGGAAGGCAACACAAATAACAAGCGTGGTTTTACGACAACCGATATTGATACGATTCTCCGGGAATACGGGTTGACTCCAAGGTGGGATTACAGCAAAGTCGGCGAGAGTGTTATTGTGGTACGTAAAAATCGGGAGTTGTCCCCTAAGGATGCCTGAATACGATGGTTGTCAAAGTTGGCTTTTTCATTAGAAAGGTAATTGTTTTCAGATTTACGGCTTAATCTATTGAACATAGTTTGATTTTTACTACCTTTGTGACAGTGGCGGACTGACTCCGTAAGTTTTTACGGAGGGCCAGATGGGTCGTTGTGTCACAAAAGCATTTGTGTTCACAACGACGCCCCTTCGGGGACACATCCGGCCCCTGCCTGACACAGGGGAGGCGGACTATGCTCCGGAGTCGCGTCCGTCTTCGAGGCGGGTTGATACGGGAGTAGGCGGCGTTTTGATGATTTTTGAAGCCTAATTGATGAATAATGGGCACTTTCAAGAAGGAGAAAAGGGACATATGGCACCATTTCCGGGTGACGGATAAGGAGGAGATACAGATCCGCCGGGACATGGCGAACGCCGATTACCTCTCGATGTCGAAGTACTTCCGGGACATGATCCTCCGGAGGAAGATCACCCTGGAAAAGGTCACCGTGACCGACCGTGCAGTGCGGAACCAGATCAACGGGCTGAGCGCGAAGATCGAGCGGATCGGGGTGAACTACAACCAGGCGGTCCGTGCGCTTCATGGCGCGCTGAACGCCCGAGGGAAGGACGGAGAACCCCGCGTCAAGGCAAAGGCGGCAGCGTACTACCTCTCGCAACTGGCCTCCCTGTCGGACGAGATCATCCGCCGGCAGGAAGAGATCATAGACCGGGTGGCCGGTTATGCCACGCTCCCGGAGAACAAACATGTTTAACCCAAATACTGATTCAATATGGCAAAGATTATCATCCTTGGAAACCTCGTGGCAGACGCCGAGGTGAAAACCGCAACCAGAAACGACAAGACCTCGGAGTTCGTCACTTTCCGGGTGGCGGAGAACGAAAGGAGGGGAGATGAGAACATCCCCACCTACTATGACGTGACGATGGGAAAGACCGGAGTGCTCGAGTACCTGAAGAAGGGCCAGAAGGTCCAGGTCATCGGCAGCTTCCGCTTCTCCCTCGGCGAGGGGACGGACGGGCGCCAGTTCCCGAACCTGTCGGTCAGCGCACTCAGCGTGGAACTCGCCGGGAAGAAGCCCGAATGACTGCCGCTCCGGGAGTTCAGGTTCAGGAGGATCTGACCGTGGTTGTAAAGATCCAGTCATCCCACCCCCGGATGGAGGGAACCCTGTCCTACAACCAGCGGAAGGTCGAGAGGGGAGTGGCGCGCGTCGTCTGCGCCGTCAACCTCCCCTCTGCCTTTCCAGAGGACATCCGCCGAACCTTCGCCCGGTACGAGAACAGGAACAGGGTGACGGACAGGGTGTCCTTCCAGCTATCGATCAACCCCGACCCGTCGCGGGGAGAGGAGCGCCTCTCGGACGACGAGGTGCGCGCATTCGCGGCCACCCTGATGAATGGACTGGGATACGGCGCCCAGCCGTATGTCGTCTACGAGCACCGGGACATCGACCGTACGCACTACCACGTCGTGTCCATCCGGACCGACTGGGAGGGGAAGAAGATCCGGGATTACCGCGAGCAGTACCGCTGCCAGCGTCTGCTGAAGGAGAACGCCCAGCTTTTCCACTACAGGGTGGGCGAGGGAACGGGAAGGAAGAATGAATGCTCTGTGCCCCGTCCCGTCCGGTTTGACCCGAAGGCGGGGGACATCCGGAACCAGTACCTGTCGCTCTTCCGGGAATCCTGTTCATACCGGTTCACTACTCTCGCGCAGCTGCGTGCCGTCTGCTCTGGAATGGGGCTCCTTCTTGACACGAGGGACACCCCGGAAGGGGTGGAGGTCATCCTGCAGGGGGCAGGGAAGGACGGGAGACCCGTCGCCCCGCGGATCAGCGGCCGGGAACTGGGGCGAGATCTCTACGCCCTATTTGAGACCCGCGCCATGGAGTGCTCTCGCCTTGCGCCCGTCTCCAGGGCGGAGAAGACAAGGATTGCGAGGGTGGTTTCCTTCGCCCTTGCCCGATCCCGGGACGAGAAGGCGTTCCGTTCCATCCTGGAGGGGCAGGGAATAGGAGCATCGCTGTTCCGTACCCGGGACGGGGACATCTACGGGGCGACCTTCGTGGATGTCCACTCGAAGACGACCCTCAAGGGATCCGAGCTACCGGACATCACGACGAAGGCCTACCGGGAGGCGGATGACAGGTGGAGGGCTGAGGAACTCCGGCAGGAGGCCCAGATGCTCACCACAGAGACTCTGTCTTCCGGGCGGGTGAAATCTGTTCCGGATGAGGTCATGTCACGAGACGAGGATGCCTCTTCGGAGGCCATCGAGGAGGTCATCGTAGAGGAACGGAATGAAGACGCACTCGATGTCGCGCTCGGCGCTGTGGCGGGCGTGCTCGGGAAGGCGGGGGATTTCGGGTCAGCATCGAAGGATGACGGGGCGATCTACAGGAAGAAGAAAAAGAAAGTGATCAGAAGACTGAGCTGACTAGCGGGCGGACAAGGATATGAAGCAAACCGAAGATTGGCCAGGGATCACAGATATCATCGGGACCGGGGAGGAAGAGGGTTCCCTTTCCGCCGATGATGATTACGCGGGATAAGAGATGGCGGCGGGAAAGCATGAATACGAGAAGATATATTTCTTCCTCATCGTCACGACCTATGTGATCCTGGCGTTGAACCTCTATTACTATTCCCATCCGCTGTTCGCATCGGTGGGGCTCACCCATCCTTCCCTCCAACGGGTCCTGCTGGGGCTTCGTGAGGGAGGGGTCTTCCGTTCGCCCCTGAGGACGAAAGCCTGGGCGTTCCTTCTGATGGTCTTCAGCCACGCGGTGCGCTCGGGAAAGGGGAAGAAGGTGAACTGGTATCTTGTTGGAGGCATGATCGGTGCCGGACTTCTCCTGTACGCCCACTGTCCCCGTGATCCGGGTGCGTACATGGCGACGACCCTTTTGGGGTACACCCTCTCAGCCTGGGCGGTCGCGATGGTTAGCCGGAACCTGCACGCGTTCAAGCGGGCGGACAACGACGTCAATGAGACGTTCGAGCAGTGCGACGAACTGATCAGCACGCCGGATTCGATCAACATACCGACGAAATACCAGTACCAAAAGAGAATTCACGACGGATGGATCAACGTAGTGAACCCGTTCCGCGCGACGATGGTCCTCGGTGTGCCCGGATCGGGCAAGTCCTACTCCGTCTACAACCCCTTCATCGAGCAGATGATCCAGAAAGGGTACAGTATGTTCGTGTACGACTACAAGTTCCCGGACCTGACTGAGGTGGTGTACAACGAGACGCTGCGCCGTTACCCCATGCGCCCCAATCCAGACTACGGGAAGGTTGCGGGAGCGCCGGAGTTCGTGCCGGACCCTTCCGCGCCGCGCTTCTGCGTCATCAACTTCAAGGACCCGCGCTATTCGAACCGCTGCAACCCGATCCATCCCTCATATATCCAGGATCCGGCGGACTCGGCGGAGATCGCCGACATCGTCATGAAGAACGTCTCCCCGGGGACGGTCGAGAAGGAGGACTTCTTCGCCATGTCCGCGAAAGTGTACCTGGACGCCATCATCTATTTCCTGTCCATATACGAGGGCGGGAAGTACTGCACGTTCCCCCATGTGATCGAACTGATGTCCATCGATTACAAGAAGATATTCTCCATCCTGTCACAGTACCCCCAGCTTGAGACGAAGATCAAACCGTTCGCATCGGCCCTTGAGGCAGGGGCCCAGGACCAGCTCCAGGGACAGATCGCCTCTGCGACCATCCCGCTCAACAAAATGGCCTCACCGGCGCTTTACTGGGTTCTGTCCGGGGATGACTTCCGCCTGGACCTGAACAACCCGGACGATCCGAAGACCATCTGCATCGGAAATGATCCGGACCGTCAGCAGATCTACGGAACGACCCTGTCGCTGTTCACATCGAGGATGTTCAAGCTCATCAACCACAAGGGAAAGCGCAAGTGCGCGGTACTGCTGGATGAACTCCCGACGATCTTCATCAAGGGGCTGGACAACCTCATTGCGACGGCTCGCTCGAACAAGGTCGCGATCGTCATCGGTGCGCAGGACAAGTCACAGCTCATCCGTGACTACTCGCAGAAGGAGGCGGACGTCATCTTCAACACGGTGGGCAACATCTTCAGCGGGCAGGTGAACGGCAGGACGGCCGAAGACCTGAACAAATCGTTCGGCAGGGAGTTCCGTGAGCAGCAGAGCCAGACACAGAACATCGACTCGGAGTCCATCTCGATCTCCTTCCATCAGGAGGAGCTGATGCCCATCTCGAAGATCGAAACGCTGACCCAAGGGTATTTCTTTGGCAAGGTCGCTGACAACAATGACACCCCCATCCGGAAGAAGTTCTTCTGCGGGGAGATCCAGATCGACAACAAGAAGCAAAAGGAACTACGGAAGACAAGCCGGAAACTGCCGCGTATGACAGACTTCGGCGAGGACGAGATCCATGCCTCCGTCCGTGAGCCAAGGATGAGGAAGGGGATTCTCCGGAGCTGGGCGGTCGCCGAGATCGTCCGAGAGGGTGTCATCGAGGACAGAGACCTGATGGAACGCCGTGTAGATGCACTGGTGGGATCCCTGACGGACAGGGAAGCGGAAAAGATTCTCTCCGAGGAAGCCGAGCGGCAGATTACGGAACGAATCCATCACACGATCGAGGACAACTTCACGCGGATCCGTAGCGAGGTGCAGAAGATCGTGGACCGGCTCCTGCCGGAAGGGGGAGATTCGTCCGGAGCGCCGGAATTGGAACAGGAACCGTTTACTCTACAGTGACGCAAAACATATGAAACACTGGATTGTACTCCATTTTGCCATCCCATGCTGTCTGCTCATCCTTTCAGGCCCACTCTCTCGGGGCCAGGTATCCCGTCGGGACCTCGAGGAGATCGAGCGGCACCGCCGGGAGGAAGTGACTCCGCCCCTTATCCAGTCAATCGAGGGTCCGGACTCCCTGCGATGGGTGGGCTCGGTCATTGTCGGGACGTGGGATCACCTGGAGGAAGAGGTCCACGAGGATGATGCCTCTGATGGTCGATTGGGGGAAAAGGGGCTTGATGGGTACATGCTGGATTCCATCATGGATATGTTCGTTCAAGGAAGGAACTCCTTACTGGACGGGATGATATCCGGCTACATCACCCGTCACCGCAGGGGAATGGGGATCGTTCTCGGACGCTATGCCGCCTATGAGGACGAACTGCGGGCTGTGTTCAGAAGCAGGAGACTCCCGGAGGATCTGTCACTCCTCGCCGCCGTTGAGTCCGCAATGAATCCCCTTGCGCTCTCCAAGGCCGGGGCGAGGGGGATGTGGCAGTTCATGCCTGGAACGGCCCGGCATTACGGCTTGAGGTGCGACAGGCTGATCGATGAACGTCTTGACTATTACAGGTCCACCGATACGGCCGCACGCTATCTGGAAAACGCATACAAGCGATTCGGGGACTGGGGCCTCGCCGTCATGTCATACAACTGTGGCCATGCTGCAATCGAGAAGGCGATACGCATCGCGGGATCGTCTAAGTTCAAGGACATCTATCCTTTCCTTCCCGCCGAGACCCGCGGATATCTCCCGGCCTTCGCGGCCACCCTCTGCTGCTTTCGTTTCGCCGATGATCTTGGAATAGACATAAGGCCTTTCCATCGCGTCAGGGAAGAGCGGTTCATCATTGACCGGGACCTGACCTTCAAGGAGATCAGCCGGGCAATAGGCGTACCAATCGATGAACTGCGACGCTTGAATCCCCAGTTCCTCTCCGGGGTGATACCCGGATCGGTCAAGACATACATCCTCCGTCTTCCCGCAAGGTACGGGAAATACTATCGTGACAATATTGACATCGTTGACAAATGAGAAGGGGAGACGCATCGGAGTCTCGGGAAAGAATGGCCGTCCTGGAAGAAATCCGCGACGATGTCCTTGCTTGCGGGGGTATCGTTTTTCTGAATCCGTCCGTCATTGTGGAGACGGACTTCATGGGATATATGGAGCAAAGAACGGTCTTCCGGGTGCGGGGATTCGATGCTGCACAAAACGAGTGCCTGTCATTCTCCCTGGGCGAAGGCTTCTCTACGGACGACCTGTCACCTGATGAATTGAAAAGGGTGCGGGACGCCATGAAACCATATTGATCTTCCGCTAGCGAGCCATCACGGCCGCGCGCCAGGAGAGAACCGATGCGGCGTTTGATATCTGACTTGTCATCCTGTCGATAGCCTCGTCAAGGTCATGGTCGTTATAGGCGAATCCCAGGCAGGAGATATCGACCGAATGGCCCGCTGCTTCCATTGAGAGGTCGACCGATGTGAAGGACGGGATGCAATGGACCATGGCACCACGGAAGGCCCCCGTCATGCCTTCCGGGATGCTGAACCGCGCTGTGATCCTGAAAAGCGGGAAAGGACCGGCTTCCATGAAAAACTGAATGTCACGGAGACAGAATACCAGTCGGCCGTCGTTGTCGTCCATGACCAGTCCGCCCGTCCGGCTGACGGCCCGGGAGAAACACATCCTGTTCCAGAGGAGGGACATGTCCAGTCCCAGTTCCATTTGATCCATGTCTTTGATTCGCATGATTGTACCGGCAAAGCTAGATCCGTTGTGCGTATCCTTCCTTCGCGAAGACTCCGCCGGGCGGGGTTGTTGTTCATAGAGATGTTTCACGAAAGACTGTTTCGCCTGGTGCTCACATTCTTGGAGTCTTTGGCAGACAAATAACCCTTTCCTGTGGGTTTCCGACGATAATTTGTTAATTTTGTAGAACCTATGGATATACTGACTGCCAACGCGCTGCTCCTTCACGAGTTCAGCAATCGCGACGGGTTCAAGTTCCTGACGCACGACATCCGCTCGGAGGGTGTCGATTATGTGGACTATGTCTACAGGGCGGAGAAGACATTTTTGGGAAGGACATACGACCACGCTATCGACCGGGATCTTTTCAATCTGGTCCGGGGTTTCATCTTCGGGCCGACTTGGATTGATTTGGAAGGAAGGACTCGGACGGGCTTTTGCGCGAGCGAAGACTGGGTGGCTTACAACAAGCATACGGATAACCATCCGATGAACCATCAGCTTTTCGGGGAGGATGTCGATGCTTTCAGAAGATCTATCCGTTTCCGGGACGGACAGTTGAAGAAGTTCTTCAAGTCTCTTGATGATCGGTATCCCCGGCTGAATATCACGCCCGACCGGGATATCACCGGTGCGGATTTCTATGCCGACGTGAGAAGAATCGAAACGGGCATTGCTGAGATTATCGGGATGATGGACGGCTATGCCCGGGAGTATCCGAACATCCACGTCGGATTCGACGATAATGAGGAGAATGGGTTGTCGGTTGCGAAGATCTCCATCACCCAGGAAGGCTCATTCCCACCGGAAAGGAGCATCGATCGGATTCGCAGCCGCTTTTCATCGGGCGGAGGTGACCTTGCGAGTATCGTCAATGTCTTCGAAGGGTGCTGCCGCTGGTCCGTGCTTTCCTCAAGCTGGGGAATGGAAGACTCTTCTCAGACGGTCAAGTGGAATATTCTGCCGACGACATCGGCTTCCGAAGTCGAAACCGTCGACAGTCCGTGTCGTGGATTCACCCACGAAATCGAGATACCGTATCTGTTATAACGTATGATATACTTGATTGACGACACGCCCCTTCAGATGACGGGGCAGTATATAGACCTGGATGAATACCGTGATGTCATTGAGCGTATCGGGGAGGGAGCGCCGGAGGACATCGGACGGATGAGGGATGCCGACTGCGTTCTCGTGCACTCATCCTTCCCGAATACGGCCTTCGTGAAAGCAATCAAGAGGGATCTGTGCGGCTTCGGAGACGATGTCCCGCTGGTTCTTTTCAGCAACGGAAACGCCGAGGCAGCAGAGTTCGACGGAGACCGGTTCATTGTTTCGATCCGGAAGGACCGCATGTATTCCAACCTCGCCGTCTTCCTCCAGGCATTCCGGAGGGGAGATGCCCCCGACCTGAAGCTACTGGCTTACGGTGAGCATTACGCCCGCGAGAAGGCTTCCGTCCTTGCCGGGAGGATTCTCTCAACGCTGATGTTCCAGCCGGGCGAGGAACCCGTCATCCCGGAAAGGCTGCCTCTGGAAACGCTTGAGGAGTTCGTCGCAATCTCCTCACCGGGAATTGGAACGGACTGCAAGGGTCTGTTGGATGGTCTTCGGGACGTGCCGATGCCGGCGGCAGAGTTCCGGTCAAGAATAAACAGGATACTCGATAGTTTCAACCAGTATGGCAAGAACATATATCATTGGTGAGCAGTCCTTCCGGGCTTTTGCGGACTACATCGGAGGGGATCTTCTGGAGATGCCTTCCGAGATGCCCATGGGCGAAAAGCAGGTGCATGACTGGATGGTCACATACCTTACTGAAGACATCGGGCTACTGATTATCCAGATAGATCTGAACGTCACTTTCTCGATGGACCTGGCCTTCCACGTGAGGCTTTCCGGTAACCTTCTGGGGGAGGGGGCGCTATGCCCGATCGTTTTCATCTCGGACCTGTCGCTGGCTTCCTATATCCGTAAGACTCCCTACAGCCAGATATTCCTGACTGAGCAGGTTTACCTATGCCCTCCTTCCGAGCTGCCCGGGAGGATCGGAGACTTCGCCCCCCTTACGGAGGAATCGTTCCGAAGCGGCTTCCTCGACAGGGTGACCGTTCCCCGTCCCGGGGGAAGCAACCACTCCCTTGCCAACCAGTGGGGCGCCAGTCGATTGTATCAGCTCATACGGAGGACGGAGATCCCGCGTAAGGATTACAAGGACTTCGCGGACCTTCAGAAGGAGCTCTACTACAAGTACATGATAAACCGCATCCGGAGGACTGCTTCGGGTAAGGCGCCCTCGTGCGATGCCGCCGTCCCCGGTGCAACGATGAAAAGGATTCTCCTTATCGACGACGAGGCAGACAAGGGGTGGGCCAAGACCGTGGAGAGCATCTTCCCAATCTCGCGGTTCGATCCACGGGAGGATGTCATCAACGAGCGTGTCGCAGACTACGAGAGCCTGAGCAAGGAAGCAAAACGCAAGATTGAGAGCGGCCTTTACGACCTTTTCCTTCTAGATCTCCGCCTGAACGGGGCAGCCGAGGACGGGCAGACCGTTCCGCAGGAGTTCTCCGGCTACAGGGTCCTCAAGAGGATCAAGGAACTCAATCGGGGGAACCAGGTCATCATGCTCACGGCTTCGAACAAGGCCTGGAATCTCAAGGCGTTCCTTTCCCCGTTGAATGGGGCGAGCGGATACTTCGTGAAGGAGTCCCCGGAATACGAGTTCTCTGACGCCTTCTCGATTGCCAACCTCGACTCCTTCAAGGAGGATGCTGCCAGATGCTTTGACCGCTCTTACCTCCGCTCGTTCGATTCATTCCTGAGGACTCTGTCCCCGGATGGCTCCGAGCTGATGGAGAAGTTGCACGGACAACTCGAGATAGTTTTCGAGATGGCTTCCAATGCCTCTTCCGAGAGGATGTACCAGTTTGCTTTCCTCGCTGCCTTCCAGGCTTTGGAGATCATGGTAGGTGAGCTTACCGAAGTGATCTCGGCTGACCATAACCGAAAAGAGTTGTGGATAAGAGATTCCCGTGGCGAACTGATGCCGGCTTTACCGGTCGAATGGGAAGCAGACGGTGTGCGGTTTTTGGGCAAGGAATTCGGCATCTTCCTGTCCGAACCGGGAAAGTCCTTTTCCCAGCGGGACAAGGTGGCCGCCATCTACATCCAGCGGATGGGCCAGAAGGATAGGGGAATGGTTTATTTGCTTTGGCAGATGATCCTCATCCGGAACGAGTTTATCCATAATCACGCAACGACCGAGTTTGACTATTCGCGCCCTATGAACGACCGAGCTCTAGTTCGCCATCCTGATTTCCAGAACAGCAGGCTCATCTTCTCGGACCGGGGGTTCGCCCCGCTTCTGCAGGAGTGCTGCCGGAGGGGATGCCTGTATGACGGCGGTCATCTGATGATTGAGAAGAAGGCCATCACAAGCAGTCTGGGCATACGGCTGATGCTGGAATGCTTGATGCGCATCATACCTCTTTTGAAGAATTGATTTTATGGATACCTCTATGGGCGCACTCTCCCCGCAGCAGAAGATTGCGGTTCTTCAGACGGGCCTCGCGGTCATCGCCTCGACGACGGGTGGCTCTTTGAAGTCCAATGACCCGGATATGATCACCCTCTCAAGGGGTATTTTTGGCCCTCAGTCCGATGAAAGCTGTTTTCCCGAGATTTTCATGCGCCGTGTTCGGGAAGCAATTGAACTGGACAGGAAGACCAGCGCCTCCCTTCTGGCCGGGCTCTCCAATGGTCAGCAGTTCGCGATAAAGTCCCTTCTCAGGGAAATCTGTCATGATAACGCCATCCGAGCCATCATGGCGGGTACTCTCCTGAAAGAAGCCGGGTTTGGCGTCCCCCCTGGAGCGGAGAGTTTCCATTCCCAAAATGAAGACGACGAGATCGGCCCGGGAGCATTTGTGCGGATTACCGATCTCGAGGCGGTCCGGGGCGAATGCTCGGAGGTCATGTCTGTCTATGAGGAAGAACCTTCCCTTTATGCCGTAGAGATTGAGGCAGGCTACGATGCCTGGCTTAAGGCCGGGTTCTGCCCTAGGGAGGGGATGGTCGGCGTCGTCGGGAAAGTTACCGACAGCCCGGAAGGAAAACTCTATTTCATTGCAGTTGAGAAGATAATGGTGATCCCCATGCTGGATTTCGGGATAGAGTCCATTGACCGGGGAACCTACGAACGGTTCCGTCAGAACAATATGTTCCATGCATATGATCCGGAAGGGGAGCGTTGCAGGAATCTCAGGGCTACTCCTAAGACGTTAAAGAAGAAAGCGAAGAAAATGGTCGAGAGGGGGAAGAAAACCGTCAATGTCATGACGAATATTTTCCGGCGGTTCGAAAAAGGAGTACAGGTCGCTGATGAATACATAAAACGGCTCATTATTCTGGAGTACTCCGACTATGGCCGCCTTGTAGACATCACTGTACATAAGAGCATGCAAACCAAACATGCACGCCTGGTAAATGATAACGGGTCGGTTCTTGTCTATAAAGACACCGAGTTGCCGACTTTTGCTAGATATGAGGTCGAGACGGGACCGGATAACGAAACCATCCGGGTGTCCATCTTTATGGGGGACACTGAATACCGGTATCTTATCTAACTGATATGATGGAAAGAAACGACCATACAGGACTGAATGATTTCACCTCTGGAGGACTCGGGACGCTCTATCATGTGACAGACTTTTCGAATCTCGAGGAGATTAACCGAAATGGCGGCATCTTTTCGTGGGTGGAAACCCGCGAAAAGAATATCGATGTACCTCATCCCGGTTCCGATGCCGTTACACGTCTGATGGATAGACGCCGGGGACTCGATTCCTATGTCCACCTGTACCTCTCCGAGCCCGATGAACGGATCCTTGCGTCATTCCGGGACTCCGGTCGCTGCCCTTCACCCTATGTGCTGGAGATTTCTCCGGACGCGGTCGTAGACCGGGAGACACTATTCTATGACGGGGACCCCTGCGAATCGGACACAAGCGCTTTCACGACATTTCAAGAGCTCATCGACAGAGGGAAAGGTAGCAGCATTCAGGAGGCCGCGGTAAAGGATTTCATTCCACGGCTCTTGATTCAGAACATGCCGGACGGATACATGGCGCAGGTCACTCAGCGACGGCCGACAGCCGTGGTGTTCATCCTGGATCATTCTGATTCCATGTCCCGGTCGACGGAGATCGCTGGCAAGAAGTTCGACTATATGTCTGAAGCCGTCGCACTCATTGTCAACAGGCAGATTGATGAACTTCTGGGGTTGTGCTCTGAAGGAGGCGAGATGAAAGACCTTATCCATATCGCAGTCATCGGGTATGGTTCCGACAGTTACTGCGCTTGGAACGGAGAGCTCGAGGGCCGGGGATTTGTCACGCCTACCGAACTCATGGACTATAAGAAACGTCACGGAGGGGACGGTGCCCAATGGGTTCTGGCAAGAGACGACGGCAACGGATCAAGCTGCAGCAAGGCCTTCTCGATGACCTACACGATGCTCGAGCAATGGATGTCTGAAAGAAAAGGGCAGTTATTCTACCCTCCGACAGTGGTTCATATCACGGACGGCGATATCCAGTCGGATCAGATGCGCCCCTTCCTCCAACAAGCTGAAAGAATCAAACGGCTCTCCTCGGGTGACGGCAGTAAAGTGACGATCTGGAACGTAAACATTGCTCCTGTGAAAATGTCCGAGATGGTCCTTCCATCCGGAGTCGAGCTTCGTGCCCTGGATCACTCCGGCCTCAGTCTGTATGAGGCCTCGAGCGTGCTCCCTAAGGTGATGACTGCATCCATCGCTCCTTTCAAGAACGTGGATGACGGGCTCGATCACCGGGCTCTCGGTGTCAACGTAAGCATGGATACGCTGTCCCGGCTCCTGAAGATGAGTTTAACGGCATTTATGGCCGGAAAGAGGGGCTGATCATCAATCAGCAGAAATATCTCCTTATCAGGTCAACAGGGCGAATCAGTTGATCCGTATTGAGTCTCTTGTGGAATTCATTGACGAATGACCTGATCGGTGAGCTACCCTCCGGGATAAGTCCGTAGACCTCGTCAAAGAGCGCGTTCACCCCTTTGTCGTACCACTCTTTCGTGTCGTTATTCGGGCGTTCTCCGTAGAGAGGGAAGAGATCCATCGTGACTCCCTTGGCATCGCGGAACAAGGCTTCCGCAATCTTTATCAGTTCATCGGCGCTCACGCCGCCTTCGTCGATGAACTCGGCGAGGTGGGCGAGTGCGACGAAGAGCGTTTCCGCCTGCATCATGATGATTGAGATGTCCTCCCGGTTGTCTTTGACAATCTTCTGGAAATCCTGCATCATTTCCTTCCGGAATTCGCTCTTGAGTCGGAATGAGTGACCCAAGCGGAACTCCGACAGGTTAATCAGATCAGTAGCATCCAGCCTGCTGATCTCGGACGATGCGTTGTCCCTCATCCACTGAAGCTCACGTTTGACACTCTCATTTTGGCATCCCATCTCCCACGCCTTTTTTAGAAGCAGATATGCCTTCGCAAATCGTCGGAGACTGGAATAGGCCATCGCCATGTTGGAATAGATCTGAGCATCCGTAAAGAGACTACCCGTAGGATAAGGCTCATTGAGCGCCTCCTTGTAATAAGTGATGGCTGAGCGATAATCTTTGTCTTTATGCGCTTCAATGGCTTCGTTCCCGTATTCGTCTCGCTTACCTGAGGTCTTAACTGAACGGACCCAGCACGTCCGGATGCCTAGCTCGGGGTGTTGGGGGTCTTTGAACCCTAAGATTCCGCCGGTAGGGGATTTGAACTGCACGCATCCGCAGGCTTTTGCAACTGCTTCGGCGGCCTTGTTGTCCGCACTGATATCCAGCTCCATCGTCTTGATATGGAAGGGGGAGAGGATGGATGCGATTGCGTTTACTGCTTCCTTCGCATATCCGTTTCCCCGGTAAAGGGGCAGGATCGCAAATCCGATATTCCAAGCAGGCAGTCCATCGGCTCCGGAGTGGGGTTCGGCGGTGATGAAACCGGCGCTGTCTCCATCATTCGTCTCGATGATACTGTGAATAGGTGCATTCCGCATGTTACTATCAGCAAGGTAGCTTACGAAAGAATTAATATCCGCGGAATGATCTGTCCGAAGTGTATAATGAGTCTTAATGTCTGCGTAGTCAAACAGACTTTTGATGAAGAGACGGTCCGAGTACGAATCGGCGATCGGTCGGAGGACGATGTTCTCGAAAACTGCTTTCTTGGCCATGTCGATGATCAATGGATTATGATGCAAAAATAGCTATTATTCCCGATACAAAAGAAAGAAACGCCTTGGATTATATCGTGCGGATGGTTCAATATAGAAGAATCTTGTATGGCCTTTCCCTATAACCATGGAATGTGCCATATAAGAGGCGATGGGACTTCCATTGATGTTGAGCGTGTCGTTCAATTATTGGTTGCAGCATCTAATAGCGGGTATGATAAGGCAAAAGCAACATTGGATAAATTAAGTAACACAAACATTGTCGACCCAATCAGTCAACGGTCAATCGCAGAGATGATCAAAACCTCATAAGAGGATGGCTTTAGACTTAATACTTAACATAATCAAAATAAGAACGTTCCGATTTTTATTAAAACGGGAACCTGAAGCAAATAAGAACTTGAACAGCAATCGTTTTTTATCAACGAATTAATGTATGCAATAGTTCTTATTTCTTTTATAGCATTAGTGCGTTACTAAGACTAAGTAGGTAAATCGTTATCTGTAATGGCCGAATGTTGAGAGCACAAGTACCTCGACGACTTCATCGTAGAT
>JAEEGL010563136.1_pt1 | contig 21179 bp, 12 predicted proteins | sample 9134231 | NCBI WGS metagenome assembly JAEEGL01 (sample SAMN16246548, study PRJNA631951) | gut metagenome | biome: gut microbiome; feature: rumen; material: fiber-attached | host: Bos | place: Iran: Karaj | collected 2018-10 | reverse complement strand
CTGAATTTAGGGACCTTTTCCCTAATTATAGCTATAAGGTATTAAATCCTAATAAATTAGACGATAACGAAATAGATAAATACGATAAAGGACTAAAATGCTTATTCACATATATGAAATACCAAAATGATAAGCAAAAGCTAGAAGAGAAAATAACTAATAATAAGGAATATGAAAAAATAGATAATACTGTAGTGGATTGTATAAATATACTAACAGACTCAAACTTAAGATATGATGAAGGTGAGGAGGAGATAAACATGTGTAAGGCAATAAAGGACATGCGTGACGAAGCCAAAGCTGAAGGAAAGCAAGAGGGAATCCAAGAAGAGCATGACAGAATGTGCAAAGCAATAAAGGATATGCGAGACGAAGCTAAGCAAGAGGGTAAAATAGAAGAAAAGGAAAATAACATTAAGCTAATGTCAAATAATGGTGCGAGTGTTGAAACAATTGCGAAACTATTAAATCTAGATCTTGCCTATGTAAAAACAGTTCTTGCCAAATAAGTTTATAGAAAATCGTCTTTGTGACGATTTTTTATTTGCTGAAAACAAATGGTTTTTTTACTGGTTTACAATGGCGATAAGGCAAATATTATGCTATAATAAATAATAGTGAATTTTTCGATTTTGGAGGTCTATATGAAGTCAACAAACCTAAGAAAATTAACTAAACAATTATTCATAGATTTGAATAAAGATAAAGATGATCTTTTCAAAACAGATTTAATAATTGTACCATCTAAAAAAATAGAATCATATATAAAATCCTACTTTCTAAGAGAAGATAATAATGGTGATGTTTTAATGAATATAAACATTAAAACATTATCTTCATTGTTATTAGAACAATTTGAAGAAAAATATGACCTTGCTGATAAAAGCTATATTAGAAGCTTAATTATTAAATATTTAAGCGAAAAGAAAATTGATCAATTAGAATCATATTTTAGTGATTCTAAAACTAAAGGAATTAATATTTACGATGTGGCAGTTAAGCTCACATCTGCATTTCAATTTTATGATGATAATTTAGTCGATTTAGGTTCATTTGATGAATCAAATAGTTATCAGAAAGATATTTACGAGCATGTGGAGGAAGACCTAAAATCAAGTAATCTTGTTACTCTAGCAATGTTAAATAAAATTGAACCTGACTATAAAATTGATGCGTATCTATTTGGTTTTACTAAATATACAAAATTAGAAGAATCAGTTATTTCAAAGTATATTGATGTAATAGAAGTATATGATTTAATAAAAGATACTGCTGAAATAGATATTAATAGTATAACTAAAATTGTAAAGGCTCCTAATAAAATAAGAGAAATAGAAGCTTTACATAGCGATATATGTAAAAGAATAAAAGAGGATAAATCACTAAAGTTTAGTGACTTTTTAGTTATATCGAATAATTTAAGTGAGTATGTTGTAGATATCAATAGAGTATTTAATCAAGACAATAAAGGATATCCTGTAATACCATTCTATATTGGTGAATCTAGTGATGTAATAAATGAAACTAACAATTTACTTAATTTGCTATTTAGAATAGGTAAAAAGAATTATTTTACAAGACAGGATTTGTCCGATGTTTTAGATAGCTACCTAACAAAGAAAGTAAACAATCTAAGTGATGAAGATATAGAAATTATAAAAAAATCTATATTAGATTTGAATGTTTATAGAAAAAAAGAAGATTGGAATTATTTTATTAAGAGATTAGAGGTATCTAAGATCTGTGATATCAATGATGAGGATGATTTCATCATTTTATCAGGTGTTGAGGCAATACCATTTACCCAAATAGGCTTAAACGATAAGAATATGAATTCAATTATTAATATCATAAAGAATTTATATGCATTAATAGATATGTTTGAAAACAATAAATATGATATTGGGTTAATCAAAACAGAAATAGAAAAATGGTTATCAGTTAAGGAATTCAGCGTAGAAAAAAATGGCTACTTTAACAAGATAATAGATATGTTAGAGTTTTGGAAGAAAGAAAATATAAACACTCAACTTGATACACTATTTTATAATTTGATAGACTTAACAAATCAATCAAAATCGAATAAGGGTTCTTTATTTTCTTCAGGTGTTAGCTTTACACCATTTGACCCATACGCGGTTCTTGAGGCTAAATTTGTTTATTTTATTGGCGCATCATCAGAAAATTTACCAAACGTAAAAGAAAAAAATCCATTTGACGCATCAAATATCAAATTGGACTATAAGGATGAGGAAAATGCATTTTATTTATATTGCTTAAACGCAGATAAATTATATTTTAGCTATGTATATAAAAATCTAAAAGAGAATCAAGAACAATACTTCCTAAGTACCTTTGTTAAAAAGATATATAAGAGTAGAGAAATCAAATATACTATGATGCCACTAGATGAAACTAGAGATTATGAAGATATCACAACTAAGCGTGGCATGGATAATAAGGATTATATAAATAATCTAATGAAGAATAGCTCAATCACTACACCAATTTCTGGAACTCCAAATTATCCTACACTTGATAAGCTTACAACAAGCAAAATGGGCGAATTTTTAAACGAACCTCTATCATTTAGAGCAAACCAGTTATTTGGAAGAAATGGTGATTTGGATGAAAATATTGGTGATGAATTTGAACCATTTACAGTTGATGGTGGTGATAGAGCATCAATATTTAAGGAAATATTATTAAATGAATTATTAAGTGTAACTAAGGACTTAAAGCATAAACTAATACTGGAAAATAGATTACCTCATATACAATCAGCAGTTAATCATATCGAGACTAAGGAATATGACAAAATAGCAAAAGATGTAGAAGAATATATTACTTTTATTGATGGTATTAGAGATGGTCATGATTATGATCTTATTTGTAAAACTAAGTATATTAATGACCCAACAATTGTAGTTTTAAATGATGTTAAATATCCTGACTTCACAGTAACAAATAGCTACGATGTGTTAAGAATAAAGAAGGCCAACGAATGGATATATGTTCCATTAAAAGTATTAACTAAAATTAGAGGAAAAGATATATTATCAGCATATATCATTGCCTTATGTGATATTATTCAATCAATTAATGGAGCGAACGATGTAACAATTTCAATTTATCAAGCTGAAATCAAAAATAAAAAAGAACACATTTATAAATATACTAGTACTATTAAATTAATTGAAGCTAAGGAATTAATTGAAAATGTTTTTAAAGCGATTAATGATAAATCCGGTGCTTATGTTAAATTCTTCGATTCTAAGCTTTTATTTTCAAATGATGAATTTGATTCAGTAAGTGAGAGCATAAAAGACTTAGTTTCAAAAGTTGATAGTGAGAATGCTGGATACTGGAATTTTTTTGATTCTAAACCCTTATTCGATTTATTTAATCAGCTTGGCTATGGTGATAACTATATAGTTGAAATAGAAGATATGAGAGATAGAATGAATGATTTAATTATCATTGAACAGGTGGAGGTGTAGAAATGGTTTTTGATTATAAAACATTTGACCCAACTAAACAAAATGCGATTATAGAGGCATCAGCTGGTACCGGTAAAACATTTAGTGTTCAGGAAATAGTAAAGAAACTAGTGTTCAATGATAAATATAATAAAGCACAAGATGCTTATAAGGAAGAAATCGCCAATGATAATTTAAAAAAGGTGTTAATTGTAACCTTTACAGAAAAAGCAACTGGTGAGCTTAAGGATAGAATTAGAAAAGAATTAGAAGCCGAACTTGAAAATAGAAAAGAAGCAAATCTCGATTCAACTTCTTTATCAGTTAATTTTGATATAAATAGCTTTAATATTTTTACTATACATTCTTTCTGTCAAAACTCTATCAAAGAATTTTGTGTAGATGCCAATCTGCCTATTGGACTTTCTGTAATTACAAATGAAAGATATTATTTAAATAATTTCATTGATAAATACATAAGAGAAGGAAATATTTATTTAGAAATAGATGATTTTATCAGTAGAGATATCAAAATAAATATAGATAGTCTAAAGGATCGCTTTATTGACGTTATAGGTAATTATAATATTGATGATAATATTATTTCATTAAAATACTTAGAAAATAAATCTTTTAAAGAATATTATAATACTAATCCTCTTTTTAAGAATCATTGTGATAATTTGAAAAATAGTAGTAATGCTTTTTCAAAAGCATATTACAATTATTTAACAACAGTAACTGATTTTTCAGATTTGATTAAGGAAATAAACTATAATGATAGTTTTACTTTTGATAACCCTATTTTAGATGCTACATATAGTTATCTTAAGTCAGTGAAGGGTAAACCTCAAAAGAATACAGGCTTTAAAGGTAAGACATTTACTGAAATGTTAGATTTTGATAGATTGAATGGTAATATATTAAATGATAATTATAATAAATTAATAGCTAGTACTGATTTTAGGGCGATATTATTTAAACTTGCTCTAGAATCAAAATCAGGAAATAATAAAATTGATTATATACAAAAACATAATGTATTAGATCCATTATTATCTTTAAATCAGGTAGATTCAGATGCCATAGAATATATTTCAAATATATCTGCTAGTACATTAAAAAAGGATGATTCTCCTGATAAGTATTTAGTAGTTAAATATATTAAAGACTTATATAATAAATGGCAAGATGAAAAACTTAAGAATAAACAACAGTCATTCAATGATATGATTCAATCTGTAAGAGAAAGAATATCAACTAATCCTAATTTCAAGAAGGCATTACAGGAAAAATATGACTTTGCAATAATTGATGAATTTCAAGATACTAACCAATTACAATTTGACATATTTAAATCTATTTTTATGGAGGATAATAACCATAGGATAATTGTAGTTGGTGACCCTAAACAATCAATTTACCAATTTCAGGGTGCTGATTTAAACGTTTATGAAGAAGCCAAAACTGAAATGCAAGGAAACACACTTGTTAAGGGTGAATTATATGAACTAAAAACAAATTGGAGATCAACTCAAAATATCATTAAATCATGTAATGATTTTTTTAAGGATGATTATTTTTCTAGAAATATCAAGGGTGCTACATATTGTATACCATTTACTCCATCTGATTATAGTGGTTGTGGAAGAGAAGTATCATACTTAGGAAAACCTATAGATGCATTCTGGGTTGGTGGAAGAGAAAATACAGAAACTAAAGAATTTGAAAGTGTTGATCCTGATATATATTCAGAACAAATAGTTAAGCAAATAATTGACTTTTGTTCATATATCCCGGGAACAAAACAAACAAAGCTTCAGATTAGGACAAAAAATGAAAAGGATGAAAAAGGGAATATTATACCTCAACCATTTAGAAATGTAACATTTAGTGATTTTACAATTCTTTATAAGGTTAGAAGTGAAGCTGAACATATTGAAAGGGTACTTAATAGATGTGGTGTTCCATTTATAAAATTCAAGGATAAGAGATTATTCTCATCTAAGGAGTGTGCACATTTTATAGCACTACTTGAGGCGGTTGATGCGATAGATTTCACTGGTAACAATAGAGGCTTATTTAAGAAGGCTTTATTTACTGATTTCTTTAATTTGTCATTGTCACAAATTAGAGATGAAAAATATAATAGGGATGATAATGATGAAATGAACTTATTATTATCATGGCGTGAGATTGCTAAAGAGAGAAAATGGGAAAATTTAGTAGACCATATCTTTGAGGATTCTAATATCACAAAAAGATTATGTACTACTGATAAAATTCAATCCTTAACTATATATAGACAGCTTGCTGATTATATAATTTCATTTTTATATGATAATAATACAATAATAGATTTAATTAATAATCTTAAGTCTTCATCAGTTGGCTCAACTGAGGATAGTGAAGAGGGAACAGTAGAAGTTGGTGTTGATTTAAATTCAGTTAAATTAATGACAATTCATGCATCAAAGGGTCTCCAATTCCCAATAGTATGTTCTATAGCTGGTCATAAGGATAAATATACTAAATCTATGTCATACATTTATCATGATAAATCAAAGAGAAAATTGTCATTTGAGTCAAAAGAATCTGATACGGATGATCAATTAGAATTTAAAAGATTAATATATGTTGCCTATACAAGAGCTGAATATTTGATGTTGATTCCATTTTATTCTAGTGCTAACAATAATAAATTTGGAACAATATTAACAAAGGATACGGAGAAATATATTAATCATACTAAAGATTATGTAAAGCTTTATTGTGATGAAATAAAATATAAAGAATATAATAGCTTAAAGACACAGGTTAACGAGATTCTAAAGGTTAATAATTCTTCAGCTAAAACCAATAATAAAACAAAAGTGGAACAAGAAAAAGTATTATCTGAATTAAGGTCTACATCTTTCAATAAAAGATCACATAAATACTCATATTCAGATTTAGCTCATGGTGATGACAAGACTGATAATCCATTGGATAGTGGTGAAACACCGCTTAAGAATGATGAAGATAATGATGAAATTAGTATTTCTGATTTTGATCGTGATGCTTTACCAGTAAAAGGTATATATAAGGAAATTGAACCAAACGAAATCCCTGCTAATTTCCCTAAGGGAAAGGAAATAGGTTCTGCATTACATAAGATATTTGAAAATGCAGATTTCACTGATTATAAATCAAGAGGTGTGAATGATTCAAAGCTTGAAGCAATAATAAAAAAAGCATTCAAAGAATTCAAACTAAAAGAACCTGAGTCAAATAGTGATACTATGAAATATGTTATTGAAATGGTATATTCAGTATTAAATTCTAATTTAAAAGTGATTAATGGTAGTAAGGAAATTGCTTGTGAACCATTTAAATTATCTAGCATTTCAAAGATGAATAAAAAAGAAGAAGTAGACTTCAATTTTAACATATTTAAAAATAGACAATTATATGAATATTTTAATGGTTCAATTGATTTATTATTTAGAAGAAAATACGATGGTGGTGAATATTATTCCATTCTCGACTGGAAGAGTGATAGTTTAAATGAAACTGATTTAAAAAACTATTATGAATTTGATTATCTAAAAGCACATACAACAAAGCATTATGCTATCCAAAGAGTTTTATATTCATATTCTTTAATAAAATGGTTAAACAAAAAGTATAAAGAAACCGACTTAGAAATAACATTCAATAAGCATTTTGGTGGAGTATATTATGTTTATATTCGTGGCTGTAGTGAAAATACTGGCAATGGAATATATTCTCAAACCTGGAAAAAATTCAAGGACTTAGAGGATGCCTATAAGGAAATAGTATCATCATTAATAATTAAAGATGAAACTAATATATTGAAATTAGGAGGATTAAAAGATGACGACATTTTATAATTTATTATCGCATTTTAATATAATAAATCCCCTATGGTTTCATATATTAGAATTAATTGAAAATGAAATAAAGGATGAAGATGATAAAGATATTAATTTGAATTTATTTTCAATTTATTTTAGCCTAATTGATGATGGTAACTGCTGTATATCATTAAATGAAAAGAAGCTATATGATAAATGGAAAATGAAATTAGATGGTATAGATACTTCTAATATGAATTCATCCGATAAAAATAGATATGATGAGCTTTATTCTTCATTAAATATAATTAAAGATACTAATTTAAAGAATTTAGAAAAATCAAATGTTATATCGAGAAGTGTAAATGATAAAACAATATTTATAACTGAAAATGATTATTTATATTTAAGAAAATATTATCTAGCTAAAAAAGGAATAAAGGAATCTATTGATAGATTGTTTAATGTTAAATTTGATAATAACATAGTTATAGATTTCAATTCATACCTAGATAAAAATCATCAATTAAGCAATGGCCAAAGTGAAGTAATTAGTAAGGGATTAAATAATAATCTAGTAGTTACAGGAGGACCAGGTACAGGTAAAACAACCTCAGTCTTATATGTATTATTATCGATTCTTGCGAATGACGATGATTACAATATTTATTTGGCAGCCGCTGCAGGAAAGGCTGCAGGAAGGATGAAGGATTCGCTTAAGGATGGAATCAATGGTTTATTAAAAAATAATAATTTTGATAAAGAACCAAAACTAAAGAAAGCTATGGATATTATTTCAGGTATACTTAGTGATGATCATAAGGTAGAGGAATTTACCATTCATAGATTATTATCAGTGGATGTTAATACTAAGAGATTTAAATATAATAAAACAAATCAATTCCCTGATAATAGTATATTTGTAATAGATGAAGCGAGTATGATTGATTTATGCTTATTTAATAATTTACTTGCGTCAATCCCAACTGGTGCACGTGTATTTATTTTAGGCGATAAAAATCAATTGCCGTCTGTAGATGTTGGGGCAGTATTTAGTGAGCTTTTAGATTACTTGACGTTAGATAAAAAAGCAGAGATAAAGGAAAACCAAAGATTTAAATCAGATTCAGAGGTTAATATTTTGGCTGAAATAATAAGAAATCAACAAAACGTAAATTTAACCGATACTGATTTTAGGGATTCTAAAGCATTTAAGATTGAAGAAGTGGTAGAGAAGGAATTCCCAGTATTTTATTACAAACTTGATGGTAATAGCTCATTACAAAAAGAAAGTATCAATATTGTTTTAAAAAAATGGAAAGATCATTTCTTTAAAAATATAGTTAGTGAAACAAAGGATTTAGATAAGGATAATATAACGGAAAAAGAACTAAAGGATTTATTTAATAAATATACCTTTTTATCTAAAATCATATCTGCAGAAAATGATGGTATTAGAGGCGTAAATACAATTAACTGCTCCTTAAAGAAAATGATTTATACAACTGAAGTAGTTAAATCAATTAAGGATACTGCAATATCAAATAATTATGTTGGTCAGCTAATGATGGTTAATAAGAACAATAGGTCACTTGATTTATATAATGGAGATATTGGTATGCTTGTTACATTTAAAAATGATAAAACATTGTATTTTATGATTAATAAAAAAACAAGCCTAGATTTAAGCGGTAATAGAGAAACTGATAAAATCTTTAAAATAGGTGATTATGTATTTTATCCATTTAGATTAATTACATTATCTGATATTGATTTAGCTTATGCAATTACAGTACATAAATCGCAAGGTTCTGATTATCAAAGCATTTTAGTTATTTTACCAACTAATTTAACTAATCCACTTTTAAATAATCAAATAGTATATACTGCTATAACAAGAACTAAGGGTAATACATATGTACTATCTAACCTAGATTGCTTAAAAAAGGCAATAAGCTATAAGCTTGAAAGAGATACTAATATTTGTTAATAAAGGAGAAATAAGTATGGATTACAAAAATGTAATTGGTGAAAGAATCATTAGTGTATATGATGGTAAATCTGGCAAGATTAAAGATGTTGATAAAAATGGATTTATTGAGATTGAAATGGATGGTGAGTATCCAGGTTCATATATGTTTGACCCATTTATAGATGGAATTCTAAAATTTGAAAGAAAAGAATTACAGGATGAAATTGATAAGATTATATTATCAATAGATAAAAAGGATGAAGAATTAATAAAAAGAAATTCTACAGCTGATAAAAATAAAATCAAATATTTCATTACATTAGATAATACTGATGGAACTAAAGAAATAATATATGAATTAGATTCATCAAAGGACGAAGCATATAATGTAATGGGATATGTAGTTCATAAACAACAATTAGAAATGCGTAAAGCTATGAGTATGGGTTTAGAGTTTCACTGGAGAGTTGTAAGATTATTTGATTACATCACCAAAGAACAAATATGCCAAGAATCATAACATAGAAACTACTTGTTGGTTTATACTTAAGTGCACTAAATAATGGTGCACTTATTTTTTATATAAGAATTATGAAATAATATTAAAAAAAATATAAGTCATATTGGCTTTTTCTCCAATACATCCTATATTAATATCGCACACTTCAATCCAGCTAATTATTAATGGTTGGTAATTAGCATTATGGCACCACAATCATGTACTATATAAGGAGATATTACATATGGGAAATTTTGAAAATATTATTGGCTACGACCACATTAAAGCAGAACTTGAAAGACTTATTGATTGTATTAACAATAAGGAAAAATATGAAAAGCTAGGAGTAAAAATTCCTAAGAATTTATTACTATATGGCGATCCTGGCCTAGGCAAAACATTATTTGCTAAATCATTCATTAATGCACTTAACAGAAAGCAATATATCATCAGAAAGAACAAGCCTGATGGAGAATTTGTTAATGATATAAATAAAACTATTACAGAGGCTATGGAGAATGCTCCATCAGTTGTATTACTTGATGATATCGACAAATTCTCTAATAATGATGATGACCATAAGAACTCTGATGAGTTTGTGGTTGTACAAACGTTCATAGATGACTGTAAGGATAAGGATGTATTCTTTATCGCAACTGCAAATGATTTAAGAGATATGCCACAATCATTATTAAGAGCTGGTAGATTCAGTAATCAAATTGAATTTGAAAGTCCAACTGTTAGTGATGCAGCTATCATCATTAAGCATTATTTAAGTGATAAGAAGGTCGCAGAGGATGTAGATTGCGAGGAGATTGCAAGAATCCTAGATGGTAGATCATGTGCTGTACTTGAAAGCATTATGAACGAGGCTGGTTTATTTGCTGGATATAATAACCGTGAGCTTATCACTATGGATGACATCATTAAGGCATTATTAAGACTAATATATGAAGCACCTGAGCAAATGGATGCTAAGACACCACTACAGCTTGAAACAGCAGCATACCATGAGGCTGGACATGCACTTGTATCCGAGCTATTAGAGCCTGACTCAGTTAACCTAGTTACAGTTGCTAACTACTTTGGCCATAAGGGTGGAGTAACATCACAGACTATGAACAAGGACTACTGGTGTGACTTCACTAAGATGGAAAACAGAGTATTAGTGCTTTTAGCTGGTAAGGCCGCAACTGATATTATGTTTAATAGAGTAGATATCGGCTGTGGAAGTGACCTTGGTCGTGCCACTCGCATTGTCGATAGATTCTATGAGGATTATGGTGTATGTGATTTACATTACACATATCATGAATCAGGTAATGCAGTTAGAGATAACAAGGATAGCTGGATACACCAACGTCTAGTTGATTATTATAACAAATCTAAAGAGCTAATTCACAATAATTTAGACTCCCTTAAGAGAATTGCTGAAAAGCTTAAGGAGGATAAAACTATTGTTAGAAGTGAGCTTAAGAAAATTTTATATTAATTATTATATTATATAAGCATTGCCATTGGCAGTGCTTATATTTTTCTGAAGGAGCCAACTATAAATAAAATGAAAATGTCTATAGATAATTATTTATCATACGAGGAGGAGCTAGAAGCAATTAAATATCATTTTGGCTTTAATACCAAAATCAACAAATGCGACGGCGATTTATTAGCCAGTGGCTTACGTAAGCTTAAGCACCCATCAAGAAGCAGATATGGCTTTCCATTACTACTAATAGATTTAGTTGAGCTTACAAACGAATCAAGTAATATAACAAAAGAAACAGATGTTTATGATGTATTTTCAATTAGAATAGGTAATGTTTTAACAAGAAACAACATAAATACAGTAGGTGATTTAATTAATGCCGATATGAATTATGTTAAAGGCCTAAAGAATTTAGGTAATACCGCAGCAAAGGAAATAGAATTGTTCCTAAGATTTAATAGTGATATTAATTAATTTATAATTCTTTTTAAAAAGAATTTAATAATCCCCATATAAATGCTATAATTATGGGGAGTTTTTTCGATTTTTATATAAAAAAACGGAGACTAATTATTATGGATGAGATATTTAAGCTTTTTAATGAAAATAAATATGATGATGCTAAGGCTATAATAAAGAATAAGCTAAAGAATGATTCTAATAATGCAGAATACTTATATAAGCTATTTTTAGCTGAAAATAATGATTATGCTAACATGGATATCAATGATATTAAATCTGAGGTTAGCTTTAATTCTGCATTAGAATTTGCTAAACCAGAAGAAAAACAAATGTTTGAATTTGAATATAGCTTCTTTAAAGGCTTAAATGATACATATCGTAAGCTTTTTTGTTATGCGATAAGAGGTAACATAAAGGCATTAGTTGATGTTTTAAAGAATAATGACTTATCATTAGATGGAGTAGATAGTGGTAGCATTCTACAGGTGTTTAGCCATTACAAAGATGATGAATGTATCCAGCTATTGTTCCGCATACTAAATGTTGCCTACATTCAAACTAATGATGAGAATATACGTAAGAAGCTAAGTGAAGTTAGAAGTAAGCTAAAAACAGATCTAATCATTTATGAAAAAACACAAGTAGTTATTACAGCTTTAGAAAGACGTTATGGTATAAATAATCCTACTAAAGAAGAATTAAAGGCTCTAGAAAATGAAAATAACAAAGATTGGAAACTTTTTTGGAAGGAAATAGATGACCAAATAAAATTAGAAAAGAAGCAAAAAAAAGAAGAACGCAAGAAAAAAGCTCAGGAGCCAGCTGAAAGGAAAAAGAGAAGAAAGAGAATATTATTAATCTCATTTATATCTTCTATAGCTTGCTTGATTGCAACTGCATTAGTTTTAGTTTTTGTAGTGTTTATACCAATGGCAAATGAAAGAGCACGTCAGGAACAGGAAAGACAAATACAAGAGCAAGAAAGAATAAATCAGGAATACTATGACAAAGCTATTAATTTAATAAATACCGAACACTATGAGGATGCTGTCAATGTACTCGAAAATATGGATTATAGTGATTCATCCAATCAGCTTAATGTAGCTAAGGCTGGTGTATCATTAAAGAGCGGTAATTATGATGAGGCTATTAGACAAATTTGTAATGCTTCAGGTGTTACTAATGTTACCTATGATGCTAGGGGTGGATCAGCTACTGTAACAGAGGAGTCTATTACATCATATAAGAGTATAAGCAATGCCTGTGTAAAGGATTATTATGATTTTACAGGATGGAAGCTTGAAAGCTATAAGATTGTTGCTAAAAAGAATAGCTATTTATGTGAATTAAAATTCATTGCTGAATATACATTAACTAATTACGATATTACCTATGATTTAAATGGTGGTGTAAATGATGCTACCAATCCAACTACAATTACACATGATGATTCTATAATTTTGGCGAGTCCTGAAAAGGAAGGATACTCATTTATAGGTTGGGAAATTGATGGTGTTGCCACAAGCGATTTAACATTATCAAATGTATCTCACAATGTTAAATTAAAGGCTCTTTGGGAAGCAAATAAATATACATATAACCTAGATTTAAATGGTGGTACTGGCTTAGATTATGGTGATAAGGAAATAACATATGGAGAGCCTAATACCTTTGCAGAACCAACTAAGGATGGATATACATTTAAAGGTTGGAGATATGAATCAAGAATATTAGGTACAAATTATGATATACCTAATGATGCAACCTTAACTGCAAAATGGGAATTAATTCAATATGATGTTACCTATGTGTTAGATGGTGGTACAAATTCAACATCAAATCCAAAATCAGTTTCGCAATTTACTACATTTACATTATCAACCCCAACTAAAAAGGGATATACATTCCTAGGCTGGAGTACAAATTCAAACGGCGATGACTATCAATTAGAATATACTATATCTGAGGTAAAAAATGATTTAACATTATATGCCATATGGAGTGTTAATACTTATACACTAAAATATAATGCTGATTCAGGTTCACTTGCTAATATAGAGGAAAGCTACGATTATGGTACATCAATTACCTTAAAAACTCCAACAAAGGAAGGATGTGCATTCCTTGGTTGGAGTATAGACGGAAAGAAGATTCAATCACCATATGTAATGAGTGATTCAGATGTGGTGCTAGAGCCATTATGGGAGTATTCATGCTTAAGCTATTTAGAATATAAGGAAACTAGCTCGAATAGTGTACAAATCACTGGAATGAAGAGCGGATTTAGTGAGGTAGAATTAATATTACCTTCTGAGATTGATGGTAAAAAGGTAACATCAATTAAGGAATCTGCATTTTCTAATGCTAATTTATATAATGTTCAAAAAATATATGTTCCTTCGACAGTTACAAAAATTGGTCTTGGTGCATTTAGTGGCATGCAAGCCTTAAAATCTATAACACTACCATTTGTTGGTCCAGAAAAATATTCTTCTTCAAGTGGCTTTAATGTATACAATTTTGGGTATATATTTGGAACAACAAACTACACAGGCTCAACAAAGGTAGATACATTGTATAAATATGGATCTAATGGCGATTATTCACAAAGTGCAACATATTATTTACCGTCAAATCTAACAGAGGTAACAATTATAGGTACTACATTTATTCAAGACTATGCATTCTATAATTATTCACAATTGACAAAAATTATATTATCATCTGATGTTACTACTATAGGCACTAAAGCATTTTATGGCTGTAGTGGACTAACATCATTTACAGTTCCGGAAAACACTACAACAATGGGCTCTTATGCATTTGATGGTTGTACAAAATTAAATACTGTATATTATAATAATACGATAGAGAATTGGTGCAAAATTACATTTGCTAATAAAGAAGCTAATCCAATGAGTTGTGCTAATAGCTTTAAGCTTAATAATGAGGATATTGTTAATTTAACAGTACCAAGTACGATTACTAAGATTGGTGAATATCAATTCTTAAATATGAATACAATTGAAACTGCATATGTACCTACTAGCGTAACAAAAATCGGAGAAGAAGCGTTTGGTGGTTGTGCAAGCCTAAAATCAATCACATTGCCATTTGTTGGTCCGGAAAAATATTCTTCTTCGAGTGGATTTGATGTATACAATTTTGGTTACATATTTGGAACAACAAACTACACAGGCTCAACAAAGGTAGATACACTATATAAATATGGATCTAATGGCGATTATTCACAAAGGGAAACATATTATTTACCGTCAAATCTAACAGAGGTAACAATTATAGGTACTACATTTATTCAAGACTATGCATTCTATAATTATTCACAATTGACAAAAATTATAATATCATCTAATGTTACTACTATAGGCACTAAAGCATTTTATGGTTGTAGTGGATTAACATCACTTACTATCCCTTCAAGCGTTACAAAAATAGGTTCCTATGCGTTCTATGACTGTAATTCTAATTTGAGTATCTACTATAAAGGAAGCCAGTCAAATTGGAACTCTATTACGATTTCTTCCGGAAATGATTTGCTATCAACAGTAAATATCGTGTATAATTCTTAATAGAGAATACTATTAGCTAATAAGTGAATAAAGGAGGAATTATACATGAGGGATACAATTAAGGATTTCTATGGTAGAATACTAGGCTACATTGATGACGAGGGTAGTAATAAAAAGGTTGCTAAAAACTTTTATGGTAAGATATTAGGCTATTACTATGTCAACGAGGATGTAACAAAGGATTTTTATGGTAGAATAGTAGCTCGTGGAAATATACTATCTGCACTAATAAGAGAGAATAACAATAGTATTAATTAATGTAAAATAGCACTGGACTATAAAATCCAGTGCTATTTTTTATGCTTAAATGTATTAGCACATTTTAAATTTCTATTACTCTATTAATATCTTCTTGTAATAATACTTTTTTATTCATTAATTCATTTGCAAGCTTATCAAGCCTATTTTTATTGTTAAATAGTATGTCCTTAGCCTTGTTATAGTATTCTTGTAATTGCTGTGCAACCCATTCCTCACTATTTTCCTTGGTACTATCTGAGAAATACGACTCACTAATTTTGAAATTGTTTGCATAATAATCATTGCAGATTCTAGCTGTAATACATCTTGCCCTATCCAAATCATTACCTGACCCAACATCTAATCGATTAAATTGTAGCTCGGTTGCTGCCTTACCACCTAGTAAAACCATAATTCTATTTTCCATGTATTTAATGTTATACCAATAATTATCATTTTGAATAGAAGAGGTTAGTCCTCCTTTATTACTAAAATAGTTTTCTATTGTTAGTAGATTAACACTATGTGGCTCTAATATTTCAGATATAAGTGCATGACCAGCCTCATGATATGCTACAACCTCTAGATTTTCACGAGATAATTCCTCGTCCTTTTTTGGTGCGTTATAAATTACCCTTAGGCATGCTCTTATGATATCCGTTTTTTTGATTATTTCATTATTGTCATATCCTGCATATAATCCTGCCTCATTTATGATTGTTTCAAGTAATGCACAGGATCCACCATCTAATAGCCTGGCGATTTCTTCATAGTTAATATCATTATCTACCTTTTTGTTTTTTAGATAATGCTCTATTATTTCAACCGCGTCCTTTACGATTGGTGCCTCTATCTCAATTTTTGTATCGAATCTACCCTCTCTAATTAATGAAGATGGCATATCATTTAATTCGTTAGCTGTTGCGATGAAATATACATCCTTATCCATACATACATCAATTAATGATTGAACGACGATGAATTCATCAGAATTTCTATGGTCTTCGTCATTATTAGAAAACTTATCCAAATCATCTAATAGGATAACAGCAGGTTGATTTTTAATTGCTTCATTTATTTTACTATTTAAATAATCAACAAATTTACCATCAGGTATATCCTTTCTAATGATATATTTTTTTCTATTTAGTGCATTAACAAATGAATTAGCAATTAATGTTTTACCAACCCCAGGTTCACCAAAAAGTAGTAGGTTCCTTGGTATCTTAACGCCTAATTTTCCGTATTTATCCATATTGTTGATACAATCAATGATTCTGTTTAGCTCATTTTTAATGTGCTTATAACCGATAACATCCTTAAAGTTTTCTTTTTTCATTTTCATCACCCTTTCTACGTTATATTATAATGGCTATAATACATAACGGCGTAAAAAGTGCATTGAAATATGCAATACAAATATTTGCAGTTTTCTTGACTAAACTACTTTTGGTTGCTATAATATAAATATATAATAACGCTGAAGGGTGGTATAAATTATGCAAAATGATTATATGAGAATAAGTGAAGAGGAAATAAAGGATAGTGATATTTCTGCAACAAATTACACATTTAAAATTACAGTTAGTGAAAAGGCTAAGCTTGAAAAAATAAGAGAAAGAAATGAGTGCCTATTAAAAAAACAAAAACAGGCTTTATCATCTATTATTAAGCTAATAATTGAGAATACATATTTATATTTAAATAATAGCGAAAGATTCTTTTCTAAGGATATGGAAGCTATATTATCAAAAGGCTATTATTCAAATATAAATAGAGATTTTAAATCTAAAATTAAGAATGGAACAAAGGAATATGATTTCATCAGGGAGCTAGTTAGAAATCAGCTAATTAGAACAATGAATAATATCGAATTAGATGAAGATGATGAATTAACATTAATTCAATTAAGGCTAGCTAAGGATGATGAAAGATTATTAAGAATTATTTCTGGTAAGAATATATTTAATCTAGAGGAATTCCTAACAGGCTATCTAAGATACTTTTTATCATTACCTTATGAAACACAAAGATACATTTTAAGATATCCAAGGGCCATTAAGCTTGATCGAGCTATTAAGGAGCATAGATGTATTATCGTTAGAGATATTATGTATAAGCCATTTAAAATAGTAGAAGGAAGAGGAGTAACAAAAAATAAGATTTTATTATGCTTCGATTCTATGTTTGACTCATTTTGTGAGATAGCAAGCTTTACATTTAGTATTTATGATTTAGATGTTGAATATACAGAGGAATTATTTGAGCCTAGTGATTATGAATATGAGGTATTAGATGCTTATACTAAATTAAATACTATGGATGTATCATTTAAGCTATTAAATAATGATAATAAGAATATCAATAATCTAATTGATGATAATTGCAAATTATCATATATTATTGAAAGGAAGCATGCAGATGATAATAATCCTCTTGAAAGAATCAAGATCAAATATTTCGATGGAATAATAAAGAATCTTGAAAGAGCAAATAAAAAGAGTATAGATTATATTAATTATTCTGATAATTACAATAAATTCATCAAGCTAACAAAGGATAAGCAGGATGAATTAGAGGAATACAAAAGAAAAGTAAATAAGCTAAATAAAGTAATGAAAAAGTAGTGTTTTTTGGAAAACCCGATTTTTTGATACTAAAAAGTATTGGAAAACCCGGTAAAGAAAAAAACAAGTGTAAATAAAAATGGGGATGAAATTGTATAAATCACTCGAAAAAGTGTAATGGTTCTATTAAGGAGTTGTTTAGGCTCCTTTTTTTGCATATCGGCTTTTTACGTGGCATTTATGGTTGTTTTCATTCTTGTCCTAACTTTTCTTTTATCACACGATAGTAGCAATTTACAAAGCGAGGTAATTTACTTGCGAATTTTGGCGAATTCTAAATAAAAATACTTGCGAATTTTGGCGAATTCCAAATAAAAATACTTGCGAATTTTGGCGATTTTAATAAAACACTGTTGTTTTTTTCGCTTTGCTAGGCTAAAATAATAAGTGTAAGGTCGTGATTTATATGTTTGAACGAAAAATATATGAAAAGTTGATTGAATGGAAGGAAAGTAGTAAAGGAAAGACAGCCCTTTTAATTGAAGGAGCAAGAAGAGTAGGAAAAACTACAATTGCAACATATTTTGGTGAGAAAAATTTCCCTGAAACAATTGTTTTTGATTTTTCAAAAGAGAATAAAGACACAATTGATATGTTTGAATCAATTCCTTCTAAAGAAAAAATGGATAAATTCTTCTCTGATTTATTTATGTCAATCGATAAAAAGCCTGCAGTTTTTGGATCGTTAATCATTTTTGACGAGGTACAATTTTGTCCTAAAGCAAGACAAGCGATAAAACATTTAGTTGCTGATGGAAGGTATTATTATATTGAAACTGGGTCTTTAATATCGATTAAAGAAAATGTGACTAATATTTTAATTCCTTCAGAGGAAGAGTCTATCGAGATGCTTCCAATGGATTTTGAAGAATTTTTAACTGCTATTAATGAAGATTATGGTCTTGATTATATAAGAAATCTATTTAATAATTTTAATATAGAAGATGAAAAAAAGTTCCATCATAAATTTATGAATCAATTTAAGTTATACCTAGCTATTGGTGGTATGCCTCAGGCTGTTTCAGAATACGTAAACTCAAAAGACTTGTTTGCTGTCCATAAGGTAAAGATGAGTATATTGAAATTATATAAAAATGATTTAGTAAAAATCGATGAAAAATATAACACTTTATGTGAACGTATGTGGGAATTAATTCCGTCTATGCTTTCTAAGCCCAAAACAAAATTTATTGTTAGCAGTTTGAAGATAAAAAAGGATTCAGTTTTATTACAACGCACTATAGAAAAAATAAAAGAATCAAAAATGGTAAATTATATACCGCTTTGTTTTCAGCCTAAATTAGGTATGAAATTAACCGAGAGCGGTAATGATTTCAAATTATTCTTTAATGACACAGGCTTATTTACAGCGTTAATTTTCGAAGAAGAAAAAAATATGAAGGAATCTATATATAAGAAACTTATTTTTTCTAAATTGGATGCAAATTTTGGAATGCTATATGAAAATGTTATCGCACAAATATTAGTATCTAATGGATTTAAGCCATATTTTTACGAATGGAATGAAATAGTAGATGAAAAAAAGAAATATTTTGAAATAGATTTTTTGGTAACAAGAAATATGAGTCCACTTCCTATTGAAGTTAAAAAAGCTAAGAATTTTGAAACAAGCTCATTAGATAGATTCATAGATAAGTATAAGTCAAAAGAAAGTGTAATTTTATCTCCTAAAAGCATGAAAAAAGAAGATAAAAAATTATTCTTGCCTCTTTATATGGCATATCTATTACAATAAGTCTTATAAAAAATCATTTTTAATTATAGGAGTCCACCGGACTCTTTTTTTTGCATATCGGCTTTTTGCAGTTTTTTACGTATTTTTTGTTTAAGCTTCTATCCTCTCTGCTATATTAATAGCAAAGTGTAAAATAAATACATATTATTATAATATTATTTATGAAATGACTAAAATAATAAGGTATAATAAATATAGACAACTAGAATTCGATTTTATAGCAAGATACTTTGCTAATAATAAAAACTTATCTATATTAATAATATAGTAAATGTAATAAAAGCTATCTATAAATTATAATGATTTACTATGGAGGCATATATGGGAGAATATATTGTTGAAGAATTAAATATGATGGGTGCATATAACTCTAATAGATACATATTTGAATCTATTAAATCTAATATTAAATGTAATGGCATTATTATATTTCCAATTGATATTAAAAATATAGATATAGATAAATATAATAATGACCATTATCAGATTGGTAAATGCTTTGGTGGCACATTAAATAGAAATGGTGTCACTTATACCTCTAATAGCCTATCATTATTATTAATAGATGAAGCAAATCTATTAGATACTGCTAAATTAATATGTGATAGATTTAATCAAAATATTTGTATACTAAAGGATAATATAAATAATAATCTATTTAGAATAAAAAGGGATGATACAAATGATATATGTAATTAGTGATCTTCATGGCTGCTATGATGAATATATCAGAATGCTAAATAAAATAAATTTTAATGATAATGATACATTATATGTATTAGGTGATATCTGTGATAGAGGACCTGAGCCAATGAAGATATTATTACATATGATGAATCATGATAATATCATCCCTATTTATGGTAATCATGATTTAGTAGCCTGTGGTGCCTTATCTAATATTGGTAAATATTCAAGTGAGGTACTAAAGGATAGAGATTATCCGTTAGAAAACAATCTAATGAATAGTAGCGAATATAGGGAATACCTATATTGGCTATCGGATGGTGGTAAGACAACACTCGATGATTACAATCATTTATCTGATATAGATAAAATAAAGGTAATAGAGTATTTATCTGATTTCAGATACTGTGATGAGGTTAGAGTAAATAATATTAGCTATGTATTAGTTCATGGTGGACTTAATATGTTAGCAACTAATCAAATACCAGATGACCCTGAGACTCTTGCTTATGTCGGGGTTGATT
>JAEEGL010611192.1_pt1 | contig 21180 bp, 18 predicted proteins | sample 9134231 | NCBI WGS metagenome assembly JAEEGL01 (sample SAMN16246548, study PRJNA631951) | gut metagenome | biome: gut microbiome; feature: rumen; material: fiber-attached | host: Bos | place: Iran: Karaj | collected 2018-10 | reverse complement strand
GAAAAGGGCGCCTACGTAATTCTGTCCTATTGCTGTGACTGGGCATCCGCTTTCTTCTTTCAAAACGGGGTTACACCAAGAGGCAAGCTTGAGAATTATCCCAAAGGGCACACGGCCTATGAGTTGGAGAAGCGGATCTGAAGGGAACGTCCTGTGTGACAAATTCCCATTTGTTAGTGCACCCTATCGTTCAAATTGCACCCCGTTTGGCATTTGCACCCCCCTGAATCGAAATGCACCTCCCTGAACAGGCAGTGCACCCCCCTAAGCGTTTTTCTATCAAAACGCGATACTTTTTTCATAGAAGAACGGTAATTTTGATAGAATTGCCGTTTTTTTCTTTTTATGCTATGATTGCTGCGTTGGCAAAGCCGACATCATCCCGTGAAGATGGAATCTGCGGCTTTAGAGGGAGAACTCACATGGCAGCCAAAAAAACTGCTTCAAAATATCCTATATTGCTGGTTCATGGCGTCGGTTTCAGAGATCTGAAGTGGCCTTTATACTGGGGACGGATACCGGCTTTAATTGCAAGTACCGGATCACTCTTGTTCTACGGTCAGCAAGACTGCTGGGCACGGATTGAAGACAATGCAAAAACGATCAGGGCGAGAATCCGTCAGATTCTTGAAGAGACAGGCACTGATAAAATCAATATCATCGCACATTCCAAGGGCGGTATGGAAGCGCGCATGGCTGCATCTTCTTTAGGTATGGGTGAACATGTTGCAAGCATCACAACGATAGGTACTCCCCACCGCGGATCGAAAACGATCGACAAACTGCTGAAAGCACCGGACTCACTTTTTAACATCGCATCTTTTGCTGTAAACAACTGGATCGGTCTCATCGGTGATACAAAGCCGGATTTCTATGCCGTCTGCAAAGATTTTTCCACAGAATACGCAGAAAGATTCAACAAAGAGAATCCGGATGTTCCAGGTATCTATTATCAGAGTTTTACCGGAGTAATGAGGACCCCTCTTTCCGACATAAATCTTTCAACCGCAAATGCCGTCATAAAAATGTTAGAAGGTGACAATGACGGTTTGGTAAGCGTTGAATCCGCAAAATGGGGAGAGCGTTTTACACTGCTGACAGGCCGGACAAACCGGGGTGTTTCCCATTACGATGAAATCGATTTCTGGCGCGCTCCTCTCTCTTCAAAAAGCAGCGGAGACGGTATAACAGATATCTGCGATGTTTATACATCGATCGTATATGATCTGGCCGAACGCGGGTTTTAATTGTGATCTGTATTTCCGCAATTCACGTTGAACCCATTTCAAACAAAAGATTTCTATTCTATTTCTCTCAGAATTCAGCGATTGATCCGATTGCTGTGATCCAGCAGTTCAAAAAAGAAAATCACATAAATGAAAAGCACCCCTGTCGGGTGCTTTTCGTTCTCGGTTTATGTATTCTTTTTATATAAACTGATCATTCCGGTAGCGATATTTTCACAGAAACGACGGTCATGTTCAACGAACAGAATCGTCGGCCTGTAAGTCAGAAGAAGATCCTCGATCTGCATGCGGGAGAGCACATCGATGTAATTCAACGGTTCATCCCAGACGTGCAGATGTGCGTGTTCGCACAGACTTGCCGCAATCAGCACCTTTTTCTTCTGACCGGCACTGAATTCTGCCATGTCCTTTTCAAACTGTATTTTAGAAAAGTCAAGCTTATGCAGAATAGCCTTGAACAGGCTCTCATCGATCTTTCGTTCACGCGCAAACTCAGACATATAACCGCAAAGAAAGCCAGTATCCTGCGGTACATAGGAAATATTCAATCGACTCCCTCGTTCCAGAATACCTGTATACGGGATCTGCCCGCCGCTGAGCAGTTTGAGCAGGCTTGACTTTCCGCTCCCGTTCGGGCCGAGCAGTGCAAGTCTGTCTCCCTGATGCAGTTCAAAACTCATCCCGGCAAATACCGGTCCTGAGCCATAATCTATGCTGAGTTCTTTTGCCCAGATCATTCTGGAACTGTGATAAGGCATCTGTGTAAGTTTGAGCGCATCCGCTTCCTCCAGGTTCTTCAGCAGTTTGCTTTTCTCTTCGATTGCAGCCTGCCGGCGCATTTCGATCGCCTTTGCGCGGGACATCTGCTTTTTGGACTTTGCTCCCTGCAAAGGGGCCCATCCCTTAAGATTGTCCACTTTTGTACGATCGACACCGGTTTTGCGACGCTCGGCTGTGTCCGACCACTGTGCTTTCTCCCGTGCTGCCTCTTTCAGCCGCCCTATTTCCTTTTTGAGTTTTTCATTCTCACCGAGTTCAAACTGATCCCGCTTCTCCTTGTTTTCCCACCAGCTTGAGAAATTCCCGCGCTGTGTTTCGATATTTGATTTATTGATTGATAGAATATGGTCTACGCAGCCGTCCAGAAAAGCGCGGTCATGGCTCACAAGTATGAACCCTTTCTTATTGTTCAGATAGCGGCTGACGAGTTCTCTGCCGTGCAGATCCAGATGATTGGTGGGCTCGTCAATCAGGAGGAAACGATTCTCCCTTGCGAAGAGAAGCGCAAGCAGAAACTTCGTACGTTCCCCGTTCGAGAGGATTTCAAAAGGCCGGTAAAGAAGTTCCTCATCCAGCTGAAGAGCTGCCATTTCCCGCCTCAGTCGCCATGGCGGTACGTCAGGGCATATTTCTTCCAGCGCTTCACCGGCAAGCCACTCTCCATGCGGCACGGAAAACGGAAAATAATCGAATGCGACACTTGCCGAGATGCTGCCCTGATACGGATACTCTCCCATCAGGAGTTTAAGCAGCGTGGTCTTCCCCCTGCCGTTCCGCCCGGTAAAACCGAGTTTCCAGTCCGTATCTATCTGGAATGAGGCATTTTCAAAGACATTGTCATAACTGCCCGGATAAGCAAAAGTCAAATCGTTTATCTTAATCTGAGACATGGTGTGCCCTCCCAATACAAATGACGGCCGCAGGAATCCTTCCCGCAGCCATCATGAGGGCATGTCAAGACATGCTCCTTTTATGATCGTTCGAGAGATGCATCCTGCGCTTCGGCAGGCACAACAAAACCGCGGTCTGTTCGACCGCTTCAGTCCGTCATACCTGTGGAATCAGCAGGAAATGCGCATCTTCCCAACTCCCATCTGTTATATTTTATTTCAAAATAGCACAGTTCCCTCTATATGGCAAGGCTTTTCTTCTCTTATCGACGCTGTCATGCTGCCCGATTCACGAATTGAGGATGCACCTTTCGTAAAACCGCTGTTTGTGCTATACTTTATCTCAACGGCAGGCTGTCCTGCCTTATGAAAGAATCCTTGTCCGAAGAAACGCCTGATATGTTCTGCGCATTCCCCGATTTCTTTTGAAAAAACACGCCAGCCTGTTTTCATATAGCAATTTGTGCTGAAGGATCTGAACAGATATGGAAAAGAAAGTATATTTTGCCGGGTCTATACGGGCCGGACGCACTGATGCTGGGCTGTATCAGCGCATGATCGATTATATTCAGCAAACAGACCGGGTTCTTACCGAGCATGTAGGAAATCCGGAGCTGAACCTGCTTGAACGCGGCAGAGAGAATGATGCCCTGATTTATGAGCAGGATACCGCATGGCTGCGGGAAAGCGAACTGCTCATTGCCGAATGCACCTCGCCCTCTCTCGGAGTCGGCTATGAGCTGGCTTATGCCGAAAAGCTCTCTATCCCCTGCTATGTCTTCTATGACAGAACGAAAACACAGCTTTCCGCCATGCTGACCGGCAACAGCTATTTTCAATTATTCCCCTACGAAAAAGAATGTGAGATCTATCCTCTACTGGATACGATCCTGACTCTTTGAATCGTCTGTTTTACCGGTTCACAAAATATACACCCGGGATCAGTCTTTGCCGAAGAGGCACTCAGCTGATCCCGGGTCTTTTTTCAGTCTAGTTTGAACATTTCACGGATGGCTGTCGCAGCGCCGTCATCCCGTACATGAGGAGCAACCGCATCAGCTATTTCCTTCACGCACTCTTCTCCATTCTCCATAACCACCGCGTATCCGGCAGCTTTGAGCATTTCCAGATCATTCCGGCTGTCCCCGAACGCCACCAATGCATTCCGGTCTGTTCCAAGCATCCCGCACAGCAAATCGAGAGCAGCGGCTTTTGTAACACCGGCTGCTGTGACCTCCAGAGTTGTTCCGTACATTGAGAGGACTTCCAGACCCTTTTCTTCCCTGAGAAGGTCCGCCGCATGAAGACTGTCCTCCCTGTTTCTGAAAAACGCCTGCACTTTGTACGTCGGACGAGCTAAGCGGTTTGCTGCCTGGATAAGGAATAAATACCGCCCGCTTTTCGTTGAGTACCCGTTCCCTTTTCCTTTCTTTGCATCCTTCATCATGGTCCCGAAAACGACTTTTTCTCCCTTGCGTGTCCCCCGTACGATCCCGTTCTGCATAAGAAAACTGAATCCATTGCACTCCTTCACCGTTTTCATTGTCCGGTAGAGAAGTCTGTGTTCTATAGCCTTTCCCCACACCGTCCTGCCGGTTTTTGCATCCAGGATAACAGAACCGTTCGTGAGCACAGCATAAGAAAAGCATTCCATCAGTTCCTGGACGATCTGCGACCGGTCCCGACCGGAAGAAACGACCACAGCCACTCCTGAAGCTCCCAGTTGCAGAAGCGCCTCTTTTACGACGTCGGTAGGCATCGGCTGAAACCGGTCGATCAGAGTGCCGTCCAGATCAAAAGCCGCGACTTTATATTTCTCTTTTTCAAATTGTTTTTTCATCGGGTTTTCCTTTCCGGATCGATTTCAAAAGATCTTTCCAGGCACCTTCCTCCCGGTTTATAACAGACATTAATGCGTCCATCGCATTGTCATCCAGCGCTCTGCCGCTCATCCGGGACAAGGAACGATACGTTGCATTGAGCACAAACATGGTATTTGCAGCATTCATCTTGTTCCCTTTCAGCAGGAACAGATTCCTGAGAAGATTGACCGCCGAATACAGCCATCTGCCGGGTCCTCCCGACAGATAGGCACCCTGTGCGACGGTATCGTTCCGGTCAAGTTTTCTCGTCCGGTCCCACTCAGAGGAAGGGAGCGGACGTCCGAGCAGTCTTTGGAATGCTCCGTCGGAAACAAGGTCTGGCTCACAGGAACGATAGGCAGCAAAAATCTCATCCGTGTAGGGATCCGGAATTGCCGGACCGTGTTTTTCAACTTCTGTTCCAAGCCGTATATCGTCACAGGAGGCGCCAATCAGCACACTGTATTTTCCGGGTATTACAGTCCATCCGGCCGTTTCTGTATTCCACACGGCAAATGAACGCTCATCTAAAAGGATCTCCGCCTCTTTTTCTTCTCCGGGTTCCAGATGGATCCGGCAGAAACCCTTCAGTTCCTTATTGGGACGGAAAAAAAACCGGGTCCCGGGTGAAACATAGAGCTGCGCGACTTCATCCCCTGCCCTGTTTCCGGTGTTTTTTATGCGAAAGCGGACGCAGTTCTCATCGACCTGCAGATTAGAGTACTCATAGTCCGTATAACTGAGTCCATATCCAAACGGATACTTCACCGGTATGCCGGCTGTATCGAAATAACGGTATCCGACAAAAACCCCTTCCCTGTACTCCGCTGTGGTCTCCTTTCCCGGAAACCATTTTGCAGAGGGTTCATCTTCATAGCACAGTGGAAATGTTTCCGTCAGTTTTCCGGAGAAATTACGTTTCCCGGTGAGCAGTTCCGCCATGGCAAGAGGCGCAGCCTGTCCTGACAGGAAACCGTGGACAAGCGCCTTGCAGCAGCTGTCCCACTGTGTATCCACCACGCCTCCGCAGTTGAGAACGACAACAATATTCGGGTTGACAGAAGCCAGCGTACGCAGAAGCAGAATCTGATTGGATGGAAGAAGGATGTTCTCCCGGTCCACTCCTTCCGCTTCGTCTCCTTCGTCAAGTCCCATATACAGAAGCACGAGGTCCGCCTCCCGGGCGAGACCTACCGCCTCCTTCATTTTTTTCGCGTCACGCTTTCCCTTTCGATCGTAACCACGGGCAAACCCGATCACATTCACTCCGCTCTTTTTCAGACATTCCAGCGGTTTAAGCGGGTTCCATGCATTAACGAGAGAGCTTCCCGCTCCCTGATATCTTGGTTCTTCAACAAAGTCCCCGATCACAGCCACTCTTTTTTCCTTGGAAATCGGAAGAATACGGTCTTCATTTTTCAGGAGAACGGCTGTTTCAGCAGCAGCTTCTGCCGCTGTAAGATGGTGTTTGTATTTATCCAGATACGGCTTTGTGAATGCTTTTCGTGTGGAAAAAACCATATCCAGCAGTTTTTCCACCTGTTCGTCAAGAATCGATTCATCCAGTTTTCCGGACCGGACCGCTTCTACGATCTGCCGATCAGTGACACCGCTGCTCGAGGGCATCTCCAGTGTGCAGCCTGCCTTCACAGCGGCAATCCGGTCGTTATTTGCGCCCCAATCCGTAACCACCATGCCGGAATATTTCCATTCTTTCTCAAGGATTTCCGTAAGCAGATGGGCATTTTCACTTGAATAGGTCCCGTTCAGACGGTTATAGGACGTCATGATACATTTCGCCCCGCCTTCTTTCACGGCCGCTTCAAAAGCAGGCAGGTATATCTCCCGAAGGGTGCGCTCATCAACCACTGAATCTATGGACATGCGAAGATGTTCCTGAGAATTCGCGGCGAAGTGTTTGGGGCAGGCATAGATTCCGTTTGATTGGATGCCGCGGATCATAGCCGCCCCCAGTTTTCCTGTGAGGAATGGATCTTCCGAGAAATATTCAAAATTCCGGCCGCAGAGAGGATTGCGCTTGATGTTCATGCCCGGCCCCAGCAGGATGCTCACATTTTCACAGACCGCCTCCAGTCCCAGTTCCCTGCCAATCTTTTCCAGAAGTTCCGTATCCCAGCTGTTTGCCAGCGCTGATGCCGTCGGATAGCATGTGGAAGGAACCGAATTGGTTTTTCCGGGCATGGGGGATTTTCCGGTCACTTTGCGCAATCCATGCGGTCCGTCACACATTAAGGCATCGGGTATCCCGGCATTCTTGACCTGCTTTGTATGCCACATATCCGCTCCGGACATCAGGCTTGCCTTTTCCTCAAGCGTCAGATGCGAGATCAGAAATCGATAACTCATGCCCGTCTTCTCCTGTTCTCCTCCTGCTTATTAAACCGCCGGATTTTTATGAGCGCGTGCTTTTCGCATTTTTCCCTGCACGAATCCATCTGCTTCCTCTCAAGACGCTTTTTCTCTTTTATCGGGTCTGGTTTTTTTCTTACTGTAAAAAGGATCTTCATACAGCAGGCCTCCGGTCCACTTTTTTATATCGATCTGTATGACAAAGGGCAGAATCAAAGATCTTCTCCGTTTTCAGGCGGTGTAAGCCTCTCTGCCCCTTCAAGGAGCTGATCTGCCACGTCTTCCATCTCAAAAAGGATATCGTTCCCCAGTTTTTTCCGAATTATATTTACGGCACTCTCCATATTCGGTGCACGCGAAGACATGTTATGGCAGTCACTGCCGAGAAGCTGCAGTTCACGGTTTTTCACAGCATGCAGCGCCTTGCGATTGCTGAAATAACCACTGGTAAAATGCTCGGCATTGGTCTGAAAAATCACACCTTCTCCGAGGAGAAATGAAAAGAGTTCCCTGCTTTGAGCATATCGCTCGTAATGCGCCACAACCGGTATATACCCAAGGTCCCGGATATGCAGCACATCCTCCATAACGACCTCGCTCCATTTCTTGAAAGGCATTTCGATCAGCAGAACGTTCGTTCCCGCTATGCACAAACGATCGAGACGGCTTATTCCAGAAAGGCCGCCGAAATACGCCACCTCCGCTCCAATATGGATCGTGGGATGGACGGACGGATCATATGCAGTCCGGAGCAGTTCTACTGCCCGGTCCCTTCTGCGCAGGAATTTCTCCGGTGATTCGGTGCGCGCATAAAAATGCGGTGTCAGCACAAGCCGGTCTATCCCCTGCCTGGACTCGGCATTGAGCATCTGGACCGACATGCGGAGTGAAGAGCTGCCGTCATCGGTTTTCGGAAGAATATGCGTATGGAAATCAGTCATGAAAAAACCTGTCTTTCATTTCGGTTGATAAAGCGATGTCATCAGTAACACGGGAATCTGCTCATCACCGTAAGGACCGATACAGCACACATCAGAACGGCCGGAACCAGATTCATGCGAAGCAGGTGTTTCTGGGTATATCCCGCAGCTCCCATAATCATGGGAACAGCGGTAGTGGCCATCGGTGTTATCAGTGAGCACATGCTTCCGATATAGCACATACGCATTAGTCCCCTGGGGTCGCACCCCATATTGATGCTGCTCAGCAGAATGATGGGGATAAGGATCTTGCTCACCGCCCTGTTATACAGAAGTGAGGTCATGATATAGGCCGCGGCGAAAAATGCCGCCCCGATCAGGTAACTGTTTCTTGTGTTGCCCAGAAGCGTGCTTACCGCACTGCCGATAAGATCTCCGGCGCCGGTTGCTGCAAATGCATTTCCAAGCGTAGCTGCGCCGACATAGATCATAATGATGTCCAGCCCCATGCTTCCGATCGCCTCACGTTCACTGAGAACTCCGCTGAGTACAAGAATGCATGCACCGCAGGCCGGAATCACCCAGGACGGGAGTCCAAATGAATTAAATATGAGGCACAGTATCACTGCGGCAAACACGCCGTATCCGATCACTTCCTGTACAGGATTAAGGGGAGGTTTTTCCTGCTTCTGTTTATCGGTAAAACTCTCGATCATAGGATCCGGAATATCCGGTGCAAACCGGGGTGCCAGGAATACTGCCCAGAGGATAACAAAGATCGTGCAGGGGAGTTTGTCGATCATCTCATCAAATATAGTAAAACTCAGACCGGTAATGCCATACTCTGCAAGCATTCCGTTGCTTTCGATATAGTTTGCGGCATAGGGGCCAATCGGCGTCAGCGTCCAGGAAGCCGCCACTCCGACAATTGCAATGGAAAAAAGCATTTTTGAAGGATTGATCTTCATCTCACGGCACATTGAAACGACAAGCGGGCAGATCAATGCGATGATAGCCGTCGTTGAAGGAAGAAACTGACCAAGAATGAAAGTAACCAGAACATAGCCGGCCAGCACTTTTGTGAAAGATCCCTTCGATACGCGGTAAACCAGTTTTGACAGTTTATCCACCATCTGTGTACGCTGGAGGCCTGCAGCAATGATAAACATGGAGATCATAGTGATCACTGTACTGCTTCCGATGGTTCCCAGGACCGTGGAAGCTTCCACACAGTGCGTGATCAGCAGAAGCAGCATGCCGAGCATGGAAGTCAGAGCCATGGGTATCTTATTCAAACTGTAACTTACGACCATGGCAGCAAAGATCACGATGGTAAGAATCGTCTGTATCATGCGGCTGCAATCTCCTTTCCTTAAACGGATCCGGGTATTCGAATCAGCTTAATTGATTTATTTTATTTCATATAGAAACTCTTGTAAAGTATCGAAACAGATAAAATTCGGTACAGGAAAAAAGACTTGCATTTCTTCAGCGCCTGTGCTATATTATTCGAGCAATTGGAGATATCCGGGTGTAGCGCAGATGGTAGCGTGCTTGAATGGGGTTCAAGAGGCCGGGCGTTCAAATCGCCCCACTCGGACCAAAAAGCTGAAATCATGCATGATTTCAGCTTTTTCTTTTTATTATCACCTTTATAGATAAAAGCCGGATATGTTATGCTTAGTCTTCCTTCCAGCCCATCAGGATGTTAACAAGTGAATCAAATAAGCCGAGCATTGCAGCTATAGCCGCAGCAGTAAGAAAAACACCAAGAATCGTCAGCCCGATACCGGTTTTCCTGAGTTTCGGCCAATTCAATCTGAAAGCAGCATCTTCTTCCTGAAGAATAAATTCAGTCGGATCATTCGGATTATAGCGGATTTCCACCATTTTTCCGTTTGTTCCGGGAATGCTTTCCTCATTCGCATAACTGAACTCAGAGTGAGAAACAATATGCTGCCCGTCCGCCGTGTCATATTCATAAATTCCATAATACACCGTACGCGCTTGATTCTCATAGTTTCGTTCTGTTTTTTCTCCGGTTTCGGTTAGCCGAGCCCATGCCCGTGCTGTTAAAAGTCTGTCTGATCTTTCCTGCTTTGTTCGGCTGCTCCGAAAAAGAAGGAGGAAAATGCCACCAAGAAACAGGAAGATCAATCCGGGAATCAAATACAAAGCTTTCATTGTTTTCTCCTGACATTTATTTAATTTTTATTGTATCACAGATTGTATTCCCCTTCAATTATCCGCTTTCTGCGTTCCGTACATGTCTCGATCCATGAGCACAGGAATGCTTTGCCTTGCCCATCATCCCGCGCGTACACTTGATTTATAGGGCAGATATTGTATAATTTTACTGTTCCATGTCTATCTGTATGATTTCCGGAAGGAGGGTTCACTATTCTTTTATCAGAACTGGTTTCCTATGCTCGGAATAAATATCAGATCGAAGAACAGCATAAGTGGACTGACTTTCCGGGCTTCTCCGTCCTTGTCGAACCGCATACCGGAAAATGGATCGCTCTGCTGATGCGCCAGTGGGATTATGAGACCGGACGGGAAATTGAATGCTGTGACCTGAAGTGCGGTAGATCATCCCTTTCCGAATACCGGCGGGAATACCTTTCACTTCCTGTCCGCATGCGCGGAGATAAATGGATCTCTGTCTTTTTTGCGGAAGATACGGAACCGGATGTGGTTTACCGGCTTCTTGACAGAGCCGTTTCTTCCGGTAAGCAGCATGGGTTTACATATATACTGGAGAACCTGCCTTCTTCTGCGTCTTCGGAAAATCTCCACCGTGACACGCCTCTCCCTCTTGCCGGTACTACCACTCTCCCTGAAAAAGAGAGCCTTCCTGATCGCATCCGAGAAATGCGCCGGCTGTATGAATATGGGCCTGAGACAGCGGAATCAAGGGCCGCGAATTTTAATCGTCAGGGCATTTACATGGCCGACTATGAGGATGATGTACCCTGGAGCGGTGATTTCAACTGCTATTTTCCCACATACCATGATCTGCGCACTCAGCAGCTGCGCGGTTATTTCACCTGGCGTACAAATCTCAGAAAAGGCATTTTTTCACCGGTTCCTCACTCTGCTGCCTATATCTATATTTATGAACTTCTCAACCAGATCGGTGTATCATCCCCTGAAGACAGCCTTCAGAAAATGCTTGCCTTTGAACGCGGCTTTCTGGATGCCGGCTACGGAGATGACCGCATGCGGCAGTACCTTCGGAGATGGATGCTCGAATTTGCAGTTTTGAACAGTCTTCCTAAAGAAACGGTCCTATTGGCTGCCGCTCCCGAACTGTTAAAAGAAGACCATGCTCTTTCCGCATTACGGGAACCGTTTTTCTGTACCGATGAGGATCTTCTTGATGCGATTTTCTTTTTTGCCGGGAAAAAACTGCCCCAGTCTCCTGTTTTTTCCAAAGACCCCGAGCATGGAAAGCGCCTATTCTGTTCAGTCTGGCGCACAGCCTTCGATCTCTTCCGAAAGCAGGAAAAGAATCTTTTCACGCTTTGCTTCGGAGAGCAGACAGTTCGTCCATGGCGTCCGCTGTCCAGTGCAGTCTATCAGCCGAAAACCAGACCGGAAGATGGTGATTTTGAGCTTGATCCCTGCCGGATCTACAGAAGCAGGAACGGAGTGTGGAAAGTTCTCTCCTATGAGTCTCTCTTCTACGACAAGGTCCGTTTTCAAGGACTGTTTCATGCAGCCGATCAGCGATTTCGCCGTTACTTCAAAACCGGTCATCCTCTGCGGGAAATCCCGTCTGAATCATGGGCTTTTCCCTATATCGAGGCTGTGATCGAAGCGGATCGGCGTGCCGTTTTCGAAGCTTCCAGACCAAAAATCACGATTGATCTGACCGGATTGGAAAAGATCCGGCAGGATGCGCTTACCACACGAGACAGTCTGCTCACGGAAGAGGAGCTTGCCGAGATCCGCTTACACGAAGAACCTGCTTCCGTTCATTCCTCAAGCATCCGGTCTGTTCCGGAAGAACTGCTTCCTGGTATTCCGCTCGATCCTCTTTCTCTTCAGATCCTTCGAATGCTTCTTCATGGAGAGCCCGTCGCGCCAATTATCCGCAATCAAAAACTTATGCCTTCCATTCTGGCCGATACCATCAATGAAGCGCTCTTCGATGAAATCGGCGACACTGTTCTTCTCTGCACCAATGATGAATTCTCCATTGTGGAGGAATACCGCGAAAACCTTATATCGCTTCTTGGAGGAAACGACTAATGACCGAAACCACCCGTGTTCCGAAGCGTATCGCACAGACCGTTCTTAATTCTCTGAAGGGCGGTGTCGTGCCCCGTATCGGGCTGCCGTATATCGCTGTCGGCCGGAAAAGCGAGATAGAAGCACTTCTTCATGATGTGGACATCGTAGCCGAGAGCGGGGCTTCATTCCGTTTTATCGTCGGTCGCTACGGATCCGGTAAAAGTTTTCTGCTTCAAACCATACGCAACTATGTAATGGACCGAGGTTTTATCGTTGCTGATGCTGATCTTTCTCCCGATCGCCGCCTGCAGGGCACCCGCGGTCAAGGCCTGGCAACTTACAGGGAACTGATCCGCAATCTCTCCACCAAAACAAAACCGGAAGGCGGAGCGCTTACTCTGGTGCTTGACCGGTGGATCAGCTTCGTCCGGAACGAGGCCCTGCAGGAAAGCGGTTTGCCTGCAGATGATCCCGCCCTTTCTGCCGTTGTTGACCGTAAGATCCATTCTGTGACTGCTTCTGTTAGCGAGATGGTCCATGGCTTTGAATTTGCTCACCTCCTCTCGATCTACTACCATGCATATCTGGAAGGCGATGACGAACGGAAAGCAAAGGTCGAACGCTGGTTCCGCGGTGAATACAGCACGAAGAGTGAATCCAAAGAAGCCCTCGGAATCAATCTGATCATTACGGATGATGACTGGTATGATTATCTGAAACTGTTTGCCGGTTTTTTCCGTCTGGCCGGTTACAAGGGCCTGATGATTATGATCGATGAACTCGTCAACCTTTTTAAAATTCCCAATTCCGTCACCCGGCAGTACAACTACGAGAAACTGCTGACCATGTACAACGACACACTGCAGGGAAAGGCCAGCTGCCTTGGCATCATCATGGGTGCTACACCGCAGGCTCTTGAAGACAGGCGCCGCGGAATCTACAGCTATGAAGCACTTCGTTCCCGTCTGGCCGAAGGCCGTTTCTCGCGTCCGGGAGTACGGGATCTCCTTGCTCCTGTCATACGCCTGGAGCCGCTGACCGCTGAAGAAATGCTGGTCTTGTGCGAAAAACTGGCTGAGATGCACGCAGGACTGTATGGCTATTCCCGTAAACTCACAGAAAGTGATCTGGCAGACTTTATCCGAATCGAATACAGCCGAATCGGAGCGGACCAGAACATCACCCCCCGGGAGGTCATTCGAGATTTCATAGAGCTTTTGGATCTCCTGTATCAGAATCCAGAGATGTCTTTGCCGGATCTGCTGGAATCTGACAAATTCAGCTATACAAAATCGGAAGCAGTTTCCGATGAGGCCTCAGACGGTTTTGTGGAGTTTACGATATGAATGTTTTTGAGCGATATGCTCCGTTTATTCAAGACTATATCTACCGATCAGGATGGCAATGTCTGCGCGGTGTACAGAACGCCGCAGGTGAAGCCATATTCTGTACAGAAGATCATGTCCTTCTTACTGCTTCCACTGCTTCTGGAAAGACTGAAGCCGCATTCTTTCCCATTCTGACCTTGCTGGAGGAGTCCCCTTCCTGCTCCGTCGGGGTACTGTATATTGCTCCACTCAAAGCTCTGATCAATGATCAGTTCGGGCGCCTGATTGAATTGTGTGAAGAACAGGGTATCCCTGTCACCCGCTGGCACGGCGATGTTGCACAGAGCAAAAAACGAAAACTTCTGAAAAAGCCGGAGGGTATTCTTCAGATCACACCGGAGTCCCTGGAATCTCTGCTTATCAACAAACATATGGAGATCCCGTCCCTCTTTTCCGACCTTCGCTTCATCGTTGTCGATGAGATCCACTCACTTCTGCGAGGCGACCGCGGTCTGCAGACCTTCTGCCTAATCGAGCGTTTATGCAGGACCGCCGGCTGCGCTCCACGCCGCATCGGCCTTTCAGCAACGATCGGCGACCCGGAAGCCGCCGGAAAGTTTCTCGCTGCCGGAAGCGGAAAGCGAACTGTTATACCCCGTTTTGACGGGGGGAAAGAAATCTGGCGACTGAGCATGGAGCACTTCTTCAATTCTCCGCCGCAAGCCGGTGAAGGTAGAGAGGCTCCCCCGGATTCCCACTTCCAGGAGGAACCTTCCGACTCAGCCCCTTTAGCCGCCGATCCGGGACTCGGCTACATTTTTGAACACACAAAAGGGAAAAAATGTCTCATCTTCACCAATTCCCGTGAAGAATGCGAATCTGTCTGCCAGATCCTACGCCAGTACTGTGAGGTCAATCATGAACCAGACCGCTTCCTGATCCATCACGGGAATCTTTCCGCCTCCTATCGCGAAAGCGCCGAGGAGGAAATGAAGGACGATGATTCACTTATGAGTGTCTGCGCCACGGCTACTCTGGAACTTGGCATCGATGTAGGAAAACTGGAGCGAGCTTTTCAGATCGACGCCCCATTTACCGTTTCCGGGTTCCTTCAGCGTATGGGCAGGACAGGACGTCGCGGAGATCCCGCGGAGATGTGGTTCGTGATGCGTGAAGACCATCCGGAAGCCCGTGCTATGCTCCCGGACAGCATCCCCTGGTATCTCATCCAGGGCATTGCCCTCGTACAGCTGTATGTCGAGGAACGTTTTGTCGAGCCCCCAAGGACCGATCGCCTTCCATTCAGTCTTTTATATCACCAGACTATGAGCACACTCGCTTCCCACGGAGAGATGACACCTGCCGAACTAGCTTCAAGAGTCCTCAGCCTGAACTGTTTTTCCCATATTTCTCAGGAAGATTACAGAATCCTGCTCCGGCATCTGCTTGAAACTGGCCATATCGAGCAGACCGAGAACAACGGTCTGATCCTCGGACTTGCCGGAGAACGTGTGGTCAACAGCTACAAATTCTATGCCGTATTTCAGGAAAACGTGGAATATACGGTACGAGCCGGCTCCGAACAGCTTGGCACTATCGTGAAACCGCCTCCCGTAGGAGACAAAATTGCAATAGCAGGACGGGTCTGGGTGGTTGAGGAAGTCGACCACAAGCGTCGGGAACTCTTCTGCACTCTCGTCAAAGGAAACATTCCTGCCTATTTCGGCGATGTTGCTGGTGATATCCATACCCGGATCCTCGAACGCATGTACGGTGTCCTCCGTGAAGAGAAGAGTTATCCCTATCTGATGTCACATGCGGCATTCCGTCTTCAGGATGCCCGCGTCACGTTTCAGAAATCCCTCATGGCAGACCGGCCTCTGGTTTCACTTGGAGGAAAAATGTGGGCTCTTTTCCCCTGGCTTGGAAGCTATGCCTTTCTCGCTCTGGAGCGTTTTCTGAAAAACCGCTGCGGATCACGGCTGGGCCTTCGCGGCCTGAATTCTTCCCGTCCCTATTATATGCAGTTCACCATGCAGGCTGATGAGTCGGAGTTCTATGAAATCGTCTGTGAAGAAGCCTCGAAAGAATTTGACCCGCTGGAACTTGTATACCCGAAAGAAGTGCCTGTCTTTGAAAAATATGACGAGTACGTTCCTGCCGAACTGATCCGCAAGGGTTTTGCCAACGGAGTCCTCGATGTTGAGGGCATGAAGAAGCGCCTGATCAGCTGGAAGCGTTACCTGGCATAAAAAAGAGCCGCAGTGAAATCGACTGCGGCTCTTATCTGTTCTTTCAGCGGATCTGACCCGATCCGCGGACAACATATTTATAGCTGTTCAGTTCTTCCAGCCCCATCGGGCCGCGGGCATGCAGCTTCTGCGTGGAAATCCCCATCTCACATCCGAGTCCGAACTCTCCGCCGTCTGTAAAGCGGGTTGAGGCATTTACATAAACAGAAGATGAATCTACGAGAGCTGTGAACTTTTCCGCATTTTCCTCATTCTGCGTCAGGATAGCATCACTGTGCCCGGTGGAGTGCTCAGCAATATGTCTGATGGCTGCTTCTGTATCGTCCACGATGCCGACGGCGAGAATATAATCCAAAAATTCGGTATCAAAATCCAGCTCCCCGGCCGGAGTCCCGGGAATTATCTCCGCAGCCCTCTGATCAAGACGCAGTTCTACGGGAACAAGTCCTTTTTGCTCCCGCTCTGCTGTAAGCCGGTGCTGCAGACGGGGCAGGAACGCTGCTGCAATCTCCCGGTTTACCAGCAGGACCTCCTCCGCGTTGCACACCGAAGGTCTGCTTGTTTTTGCGTTTTCTATAATGTTGAGGGCCATTTCCTGATCAGCAGAGGCATCCACATAAATGTGACAGATCCCGGTTCCGGTCTGAATGCAGGGAATCTTCGCATTCTCGGTACAGCGGCGGATCAGGCCTGCACCGCCGCGCGGAATCAGGAGATCAATCAATCCGACCGCACACATCAGTTCGTCAGCGCTTGAATGATCTGTATCTTCGATTAACCCGACCAGCTCTCCAGGGAGGCCCTCGTCTTCAAGTCCATCACGGATTGCTTTCACGATCGCTGCGTTGGAGCGGAATGCTTCCCTGCCTCCCCGAAGGACTACTGCATTTCCGGATTTGAGGGCCAGAACAGCGGCGTCTGATGTAACATTCGGACGACTTTCATATATAATTGCAATCACGCCCAGCGGAACCGAAACCTTCTCAATCACCAGTCCGTTCGGCCGTTCGACCCTGCGAAGGACCCGGCCTTCCGGATCAGGAAGCTCCGCCACTTCACGAACGCCCTGCGCCATCCCGGCGATCCGTTCAGGAGTGAGCGTAAGGCGATCGATCATTACCTCACCATATTTGCTTCGGGCGGCTTCTACATCCGCACGGTTTGCCGTCAGAATCTCCTCCTGCTCCGAAAGGAGTCTGCAGGCAATTGCTTCCAGCGCAGCGTTTTTCCGTTCTTTTGAAATGGTCAGCGCGGGCAGTGCCCCCCTTGTCTCTACCAGAATATCATGTGTCTTTCTCATTGGTGCACCCCTTTCCGATAAATCTTGTACCTACCTTTTTCTGATCCAGTATATCATAGATCAATTCCGGCTTTCCTCCGTTCATGATGACCATGTCGCAGCCCGATTCCATGCAGATATCCGCGGCAACAAGCTTGGTCACCATTCCACCGGTCCCCTGTGCACCACTCTCTCCGGCGCTTTCTCTCATCTGCGGGGTTATGCGACGCACCTCCGAAATAAGTTCCGCTTTCTCATTATGACGCGGATCCGAAGTATATAGTCCGTCTATATCCGACAGGATGATCAGCAGATCTGCATGGATGCTGACTGCCACCAGGGCGCCAAGCGTATCGTTGTCCCCGACGCTGATCTCCGTAGTGGAAACGGTATCATTCTCGTTTATTACCGGCAGTGTTCCGAGTTCGAGAAGCCGTCCGAGCGTGTTGGAGAAATTCCGGTGACGTTCTTCATCCCGCAGATCCTCTCCGGTAAGGAGAATCTGCGCGGTCGTATGATTGTATATGTTGAACAGCTGGTCATAAACATACATCAGCTCGCATTGTCCGACAGCAGCGGCAGCCTGTTTCGTAGGCATATCTGATGGCCGCTCTCTCAGGTTGAGTTTCCCTACTCCCATTCCGATGGCTCCGGAAGAAACCAGAATGATCTCATGCCCAGCATTCTTTATATCGCTCAGTACCTTGCACAATGATTCAACGTGCCGGATATTCATACGGCCTGTTGAATGCGTAAGCGTGGATGTTCCCACCTTTACGACCACTCTCATGATTCGATCACACCTTCCTGTTCTGATAAACCCCTTTTCACGGAATCAGGTTTTTAACATCATATCCGCATGACCGGCGGATTTCAAGCAGAAGCAGCAATCTTCCACCTTACCCGATCGATTCCTGAAGAAGCTGCAGGATCTCGTCAAATGAACTCTCTCCTTCGTCCACGATGACGTCGGCATACTTTTCATAAAACACAACACGTTCTTCATACAGGTCTTCAATCGTCTGGCCGTCCTTGAGGACAACGCCGCGTTTTTTTGCATCTCCGATACGTTCTTTCAGTGTTTCACAGCTTATCTTCAGGTATACGACGGTCCCAATGTCCTTCAGGTGTTCCATGGCCGAATGCCTGTATATGACACTGCCGCCGGTCGCTATGACTGTATTGTCCACGTTCAGTGAGGAGCAGACTGCTGCTTCCAGATCCAGAAAGGCCTCCTGCCCGATTTCCCGGATCGTCTCTTCAAGCCTTCTCCCCTCCTGTTTCTGGATCAGCAGATCGGTATCTATGAAATCACACTGCCGTATTTTGGCCAGCACCACGCCAAGCGTGCTTTTGCCCGCTGTCGGCATGCCGATCAGAATCGTATTCATCGTTTGCTTCTCCAATTCTAAGATCTTTATCTATTGTAGCACAGCTGCCCGGACTCTTCAATTCGCTGCTGTAAAAAAGTCCATTGATCTATTTCGATATTTCCGGCATTCTTGACAAAGTGGCTCCGTCTTCCTATCATGAAGCAGATAGAAAGGAGGTTCGCTTATGGACAGTTTTTTTGAAGTGTGGGCAAAAGAAAGCCCTGAAACCAGCAAAGCTTTTTCCGAATTTGCAGGTGCTATCGGAAAGTATGGCGGACTCGACCCGAAAACCCATCAGCTTGTTTATATCGGGATGCAGGTATGCAAAGGCAATGTTTCTTCTGTCTGTGCCCATACCGGGTTTGCCAAGGCACTTGGCGCCACCCGTCAGGAGATCATTGGAGTGATCGCCACCAGCATGATGGAGGTCGGGATAAACGGAGTAGCAGAATGTCTTGTACCGGCTCTGGAAGCCTACGATGCTGCTCCGGGTCCGGAGCCGGCCGAATAAACCGCACATGAAAACAGACCGCAGCGGTAAAGATGTTCTGCTGCGGTCTGTTTTCATGTGCGGCGATTCAGAGAATGACTTCCCCAACAAGGTTCCGGCCGAAAAGACACTGGATCCATTCCCTGTCCTGTTTCTTTCCAAGGCCCCACATCAATTTGGTGACCACCGCCTCCTGCGTCATATCCCTCACCGGGATCCCTCCGCAGGCAAGGATGCGCTGGCCTGTCTCATACACGCTGAGATTACTTCCTTCATATCGACACTGGCTCCCGACAAGAATCGGCATCCCTGTCTGAGAAAGCCGCTGTATCTCCGCTGTGAAATCTTCTCTCAGGAACGGAACTCCGCCCAGGCCGAAACCTTCTATGTAAATACCTTCGTAGCCTCGATCATGTAGAAACGTAAAAATTTCAGGATCCATACCGGGAAACAGTTTCAGGACGGCGATACGGTCGGAGCACGAGGGACAGAATATGAATTCTTTCACAGGAAAAGCTGCATCCCGGTTCAACTGAAGGCCATAGGCGTTGATCTCACCGATGTATGGATAATTGATGCTCTCGAATGCATTGAAGCTGACTGTCCGGACTTTAGATGTGCGGCATCCAAGCATGATACGCCGATCAAAGGCAACAAACACTCCCGGCATACCGCTGCAGGCCATATGCACTGCACAACGCAGATTATCCTCCGCATCCGACATCGGCACACCTAAAGGCATCTGGCTTCCGGTGAGCACCAGCGGAATCGGGATCCCCTGCAGCATGAATGAGAGCATAGATGCTGTATATGCCATAGTGTCGGTGCCATGTACTACTACCGCTCCATCGATCGAGCTCAGTTTTCCGGCCACGAGCTGCGCGATCTGCTTCCAGTCAGAAGGGAGAATATTCGCACTGTCGAGAAAGCAGTAATCATTCAGTTCGATTTCGACAGTCTGATCAAAACCTCCGACAAGTTCAAGGATCTCTTTTCCGGAGATCCTTGGTTCCAGTCCCAGTTCCCCCTGCCGGGAGGTCAGAGTTCCGCCTGTGTTTATGAGAAGAATCCTGGCCATGTCATCTCCTTGTTCTCCATTTTTCAGTCTTTTCCGAACCGTTCAATAAATTCCTCTTCAGAAATCACAGGAATCCCAAGTTCTTCCGCCTTGCGGTTTTTTGATGAAGCGGATGCCGTATCATTGTTCACAAGATAGTCCGTTTTTTTCGAAACGCTTCCGGTCACTTTCCCGCCATTTTTTTCCACGTATCCTTTGAATTCTTCTCGATTTCGGAAGACATGTACATCACCGGTGATTACAAATACTCTGCCCGAACAGCTGCCTTCAGCCGAAGCCGCGGGAGTGACCTGCTCCACATCCAGCTCTTTCATCAGGCGCAGAAATGTATCCTGATTCTCAGGGGCGGCATACCATTCCAGGATCGCACTGGAGCGTTCCGAGCCGATCCCGTCCACATCTTCAAATCCTTCTCCCCGTTCCAGCCGATCAAGAAATCCCTTCCACCCCAAAGCCGCAATGATACGCTTCGCAGCATCATTGCCGATTAGCGGGATGCAGAGCGCAACCAGAAGGCGAGCCGGGTGGACTCTTCGACTTTTTTCCACAGCATTCAGCAGATTCTCCGCAGATTTCTTTCCATAACCTTCCATGTGAACAATCCGGTCGGCATGTTCTGCAAGATGGTAGATATCTGCGTAATCCGACACAAAGTGCTCATTGACAAAATCACGGAGGGTCTCGATGGACATCCCGTCGATATCCATTCCTTCCCTGCCAACGAAGCGTGAGAATTTCTTCAGGTTCTTTGCGGGGCAGGCCGCATTTGTGCAGCGGAGAGTTCGGGTTCCGCTCCGGCTTTCTCGGATTTGTGTGCGCGCACCGCACACCGGACATAATTCAGGAATTTGGAATGTTCCTTCTTTTCGAAGCACAGCAACGCATTTCGGTATGATCTTATTCGCTTTAATGATCTGGAGTTCCGTCTTTCCGTCTTCCCCGATCCCCAGTCGTTCCATCTCACTGATATTACAAAGGGATGCGCGGGTCACCGTCGTCCCCTCCAGTTTCACAGGCTCGAACACGGCTACCGGTGTAATTGTAGAGGCTGCGCAGGACCACTCCACGTGGT